>Ga0126342_10012670_pt1 | contig 15013 bp, 10 predicted proteins | sample Cyp1metagenome_FD_92528 | JGI IMG/M metagenome (GOLD analysis project Ga0126342, IMG submission 92528) | Coral microbial communities from Lord Howe Island, Old Settlement Bay, Australia - Cyphastrea 1 metagenome | ecosystem: Host-associated > Invertebrates > Cnidaria > Coral ...
CTGAGGTAAAACACACAAAAAACAGAAAACGCAACCAGAATTAGACATTTTTCATCATCGCCAGAGACAAAATCACTGGTAAATCCCAGTGTTGCTCAAATGTGCCGAGAAGTGAATTGCTAATGCCTACACGTTCCATTCCCGCCCCGGCGGGATGTATATGTATGTATATGTATGTGTATGTATGTATGTATGTATGTGTATGTAAATGTATGTATATGTATGTATATGTATGTATATGTATGTATCTGTATGTGTGTGTATGTATGTATGTATGTGTGTATGTATGTATGTATGTATATGTATGTAAATGTATGTATATGTATGTATATGTATGTATATGCATGTATATGTATGTATATGTATGTATCTGTATGTGTATGTATGTAAATGTATGTGTATGTATGTATGTATGTAACGTAATGTGATGTAATTAAACATACTATGATGTAATGTAATGCAATGTAATGTAATGCAATGTAATGTAACGTAGTGCATGTATGAGTATGTATGTACGTACGTAGGGACGTACTTAACCTGAGGAATCTTGATAGGCCATTGACAGCACCAGGGACTGACCCCACCTGTTGCCAGTCGTTGGTCTCTTTGCACATGCTCATGATAGCACAAATGGTCACCTCAAATGGAGGCAAAGGCGCTGGTCGGTGATCTGTTCATTTTGGGCTCCTTTTTTCAGATTTTTCCTGAGGGATCCAGTTTGGGTCACTGAAAGTACTTATTTTAAGTGCCCCAAACTACCAAACAGCCAGCCACTGAGGATTGAGGAATATTCTCTTCCTCCATCCTTTGCAAGACTTTGTCGAAATCGCGTGTGTGCCTCGGCACGCCATGGTGTCCCAGCATGCTGCAGCGGCAACACGCTGTCCGACCACTCAGGGCTCAACACAGCAATGACCATCATTCGGCATCTAGGAAAACCAGTCAAAGAACATAATGTGGGTAAAACAACAATAAACCATCCCCCAAAACACCAAAAATTGGTGGTATAAACCATTCCCAAATGGGTGTTTTTTTGTTGTTTTACCCACATTATATACTTGTACATGACAGTGTCTGTGATTTTGAACATCTGTCGCCTGTAGCTGCTTGACGGTTTCAATTCCGATTTCCCGAGTATGGAAATACTATGCCTCCGAAATACCTCAAGCGAGCCAGCAAGTTCAAGTACATGTTGTATGCCAAGGTGTCTCGTCCGGGAAAACCTGATTGCTGGCTTCAACCCGAAGAGTATAGGAAAGTCATAGAGGTGAAAATGATCCTAAATATGGGAAATAAAATCAACACCATCTTAACATATTTTAACCACCAGCCAGAATCAATGGGCTGATTCAAGGGACAGTTCGCAGGAACCACCTGGTTTTTACAAATTCTGATGAGGCTTTCCTAAAAACATTCCCTTCTGGGTGGTTTGTTGGACTTCCTGGTAAGAGTTGACCTGCTTAAGAGATTCCTAGGTGGTTGATCTGCTTTCCGGAGAAGGTTTAACCAGCGAAAACCCCACACCCGTCATCCCGTCATCCAGCCCTTCAGGACAGAAACGTTCAAAGACCATCGCAGCCTCACGGTGCCTCAAGGACTTGCAAAAGCAGTTGAGGATGACCCGCATCACAGGCTGCCAGCTGCTATCGATCTGAGGGCATCCAGTTTTGCCGAACACAAGGAAGACTGGAGCAAGGACATACATTAACATCTATACATATACATATTACATACTCAATAGTACAATATATTACATATCAAATTTCACCTACTACATATTACACACACATATATTATATTCACAGGTATTAAATATGTAAATCTGTGTGCACATGTGTATCTGTATAAATATAAATATAAATAAATAAATATATATATATATGAATAATACTATACATAATTTTTAAGTAAATTCAATATTTTATGCATGAATGTCCCCCAAAGATCCCAAAGGGAGAAGGAACATCAGCATCACACATCGTGGCTTACTGCTCGAAATGCTCCACCTCTATCGGTCAGTTTTGTTCTCATTTTTTCAATCCGGTCCTCACAAAAAAAATGATACCCTCTGGTAATTTAACATAGCTATTGAAAATGGCCATTTATAGTGGATTTACCCATTGAAAATGGTGTTTTTCCATCGTTATGTTAGTTTACCAGAGGGTACCCTCTGGAAATCAAACATGGCAATAGAAAATCCCCGAACGAAATGTTCAGTTTTGATGGGAAAACATCTATGAATGGGAGATTTTCCAGCAAGCCATGTTTGATGACACCGGAGGCGATATCCCATTCACATCCCATTAATATCCATGAATATCCCATTAATATCCCATTAATATCCACTAACATCAATGAATAACACATAAATATCCATTAATCTCCAATAATATCCCATGAATATCCCATTGTATAAACCACTATAGAATAGCATGAACATATCATAAAATCTGGCTTCCACTGGACCTTCCGCGCCTCCTCCGGGATTTTCTGGTAGACTTCCAAGGCACCTTCCCAGTGCGAGTCATAGATGCAGTCCTCCCAGGGAGCCCCCAACGTTGTGGAAGGCTTAAGCGTATTTCCACATGTAAACATGTAGGTAAACATGTGACTGTGAATGTATGGATTATCCTGGATTATCCAGATTTTCCCATGCAATTAATATTGTTCAGAGTGGGTGGCGGATTTGATCCCTTCTGGAGAGAACTGGTGGGCGCGCCCGGGCTGGATCGAACATATTATTAAGTATAATTTATTTATCTTATATATCTTATATATCTTATATTTCTTATATATCTTATATCTTATATATCTTATATATCTTATAGAAGCCAAAGACGCAAATTGAAATAATCCTAGGAATGGGGGACTTGGTGACCATGGAATGTTACCAAAGCAATGCCTGGGAGGGTCATCCAGGCTAATGACAGAGGTCTTGTTGCAGCGGCTTAGTGACTATTGCTAAATCTTTTCGCCATATCATATCATACCATATCATATCATACCATATCATACCCCATTTTTTCTATACATCGTTTCTGAATTGGACACAATTGGACCATTTGCAGAGTAAATAAAGGGATCATTCTTGAGAATGAGCAAGGCCACAAAGGACTTGAGATCTCCACTCTGCAAGAAACGCTGTCAGGGTGGGGCGATTGAGCCTTTTTGGGATACTAGTATGGTTTATGATTCAATGATGGTTTGCAATGAAAGTGGGCCTGAAAATGCTGGTACCACATGGCTTTGGGTCAACACGTCGGTCAACACTTCCAGGTTTCGGTGACCGAAAGGATGGGAGTGCTGGTATTCAACCATCATTTTTGGGTTTCACCAGTTTTGCAATTTTTTGCCTCATGCCCACATCTGCAACGAGTGAAAATCAGGTCACACACACACATATATATATACAATGGATAAATAAATGATACAGGATGGGGCCCCCAGTTATAAGTTGGTTTATATACCATTGTAACCCCCATTAACTGTAGTTATCTACCATAAACCATAGTTAAACCACTTATAAGGCAACTTAGCTATCTTGGGGGCCCCATCCTGTACCATATACTTATATATATATATATACACATATAATACTTATATATATATATATATTATATACATAAATAATAGCATTAAATAGCCAGCTTCAGCCTTTCACAAAAAACCACTCGTCGTTTCAACGGATCGCTGCTCCTTCACCGTGTTGAACATGGCGCGTTGTTCTTCGGTGAGCTCGATCTTGGGGAGGTCCATGGAGCGAAGCCTCTCTTCCGCGCCCCTCTGACCAAACTTCCTGGGGCCGATTTGGGGTTTCCATTGCCGGATTAACAAACGAAATTACCAGAGGTTAGCGAGCGATAAAGAAACGTGTATCTATCAATTATCTATCTACATATATATGTATACACATGATATGGCTTCGTCTGAAAATGGGGGGTACCCCTAATTGTATGGTTTATTTCATGGAGAATCCTAGTAACATTAGGATGATAAATGGGGTAGCCAATTGGTAGCCATATCTATGGAAGCTCCCATTTTTGGAGATCGAACATTTCCATGGAAGGTGGGACAAGCTCCAGTCGGAACCATTGAGAAACCCTAGGAGCAAAATAAGACCATGGAATCTTACACCAAAAATGCACACAAACCTCCACCCATCGGGGCAGGAATCAACATTAAGTTGACCTAACCTTCATGGATCACAAAACTGGGTCGATTCCAGAGCATGATTCAGGAACCATTGACGTTTTTCGATTCGTTTCCATTCAAACTGGCGCTGATCAGTCTTGGTGGCTGAGCCACCGAGCTTGGGGACATCCACATGGCATCATGGCATCATGGCCTCAACATTGATAAAGTCCACGCATCTTGCCCTACTATCCATACCACACGATAGAAATCTATATTATTTATATAAAACCGAAACTCTCCCCAAGAATCACCATCACATGCCGCAACGGGATCAGCGATTTTCCGAGTAGCCTCCAACCCATCACCTGCCAAGCTTCCCTCGGTACAGAAAATCCTGTGCTGAGGATGGCAGGCCCTGCATCTGATCGAAGCGTGAGGCGCTGCTGGCAACGCTCCTCACTCGCGCCGCCGGACGGCTGAGGCGACATAGATAGGACATCATGGCTACGGCGTGCTGGGGGCCAAAACTGCGGAGGCTGGAAAATCCGTGTTCCAGTGTTCCGGGGTGGTTATCTCAATGCCAGTTCTTACACTCGCCAGAATCCGATCAATTCTGGGAGGTTTTATTTTGAGGGCATGCCTTGGGACCTTTGCAAATTCATGATAATTCAAGGGCATCTGATATTGTGGGCTGCATTCTTGCAGGGTCAAAATTCGGACGATTCCCAAACTAACCATCATATACGGTGAGTTGGGCCAGGGCGCGTCCCTTACTCAGACTGGAAATAGTTGGCTGGTTATATCCCCATCCCCGTTACTCCAATTCTTGTTGTTTAAATCCAGAATATTATAGAGCACCCCCCAATAGATAGAACGTTGGACACCTAGACATTATGGAGGAAAGATCATCTACATCCTCAAAGCACCTTTCAATCGTTTTTGGGGACCCCCATAATTCCCCATGACTCCATATATCTTCCAGATATCTCCCAGATTTGCCAAGTTTCTTGTCACCCAGGAATTTCCGAATTTGGGCTTCTTGCCGTGCACTTTTTAGCCTCGCTTCGGATGTAAAAACCGGGCATCCCCTTGAGACCGACCAACGTTACATCGAAGGATATGGACACCTTGAGCCAGGAAAAGGCCATCTTTAGACAGACCAAATTCTCAGAGTGCGAGTGTCTTCCTGGCAATCAATCACCTACTGACTCTATTGACTCTATTGCATGACCCAATGTCTTGCAATGTCGTGCATGATCCAATGTCGCGCGTTATGCTGCAAATCGGCGTCCCGCATCGCCGTACTTTCAGCGCGGGTTGTCTCAAAATTAAAAAACCCAAAGCCATCCAAAAAACCAATGGTCTATCATCATTCTCCCACATATCTTCCCTATTAAAATAGCTGTTTCACTTGGGGCATCCCCCCATGGCATTACGACCAAGCCGCGTGAATGCTCTCAGCTCGTTGGTGGCGTTGGTCATCGCACTCACGAAGGAAGAAAAGGCCACGAAGGCATAAATCACCTGAGCTGTCGCCAGAAGATTCATGGTAATCATGTGGTAAACCATGGTAAACCGGAAACCCAATGCCCTAGACCAATATAAACCATCCAATGCGCCAACCATAAGAGGGGGGTCATAGTAAGAATCATGAAAAATTGCTAGGGGAAACGCAATTTCAAAAACCTCTATTGGGGATAGTTTGTCATTGCGTTTGCCACATTGCAGGAGAAACGACAGGAAGATATTTCTCCATCCTTTTGTGGCAGGATTTCGGGGTCCAGCGTCCAGGCTGTTTTTTGGGACAACATGGCCATGGGTCAAAATCTAACATCGTAGGATGGTCGCTGAGGCCCCTTAAAAAAAACCCATGGCTGGGGACAAAGGACAATCAACGAGGCAAAAGCTCGTTCGATGGCATTCTGCGGTGCCACATTGTTGGTCGCTGGCGCAAATTGAGTGACCGCCTGCCGCAAGGCTTAGCAAGCGACCCTTGGGAATTTATGTGTCATTTGCCCACTAAGATCTGAAGCCCCAGATTCTTGATGGCGACCTTCATCCCACCCACAACGAACAGTCCTTTGAACCTATTAAGATTCATCATCGCCAATGGGACAATCAGAACAAAATTCAGAAACCAGCAGCCAAAAGTTGCTTGAACATCACCATGTTGCTTGGTTCCAACGAATCGCCCACATTCATTCCACATCGTTTACCCTCTGGTAATTTCAGAGTTTGCGATGGAACATGGTCTTTTTATAGATGATATACCTATTAGAAATGGTGATTGTCCATGGCAAATGGTTTAATTACCAAAGGGAACCACAGGGTATACCAGTCCCGGTGCTTGCTGGGATTGGTTTGGGCCATCAACCGGGTTCTGTCTAAGACTAGACACAGCTTTGTTCAAACAGCCCACCCCACTCCACCGAATGTCTCATATTCCATAACCTCATCTTCCCCATTGAAATGACCAGAAACTGGAAATCCATCACATGTGTTGAAGATATATCCCATCAAATCTACGACTTCATAATGTTGTACCATATGGTAATTTAAGGTAGCTATGGAACATCATCACTTCATTTTCCATCGCTATGAAACAAAGGGCATCCCATTCTTTCATGCCTCCTATCGCTCTTCATATCCCCCTTAAAATTCCACTTAAAATGCCCTCGGTTCTCTGCCACAAGCAATACCCTCCGGTCATCAAACATGGGAAATCCACTGGAAATCCCTCCGAAGCGAAGGTGTTTAGAGGTGGATCATCCGTTAAAAAGGGAGATTTTCCAGCAAGATCCTGCAGCTGTTTTCACCATTTCTCCAAGGTCCCAGCCCAATGGAAACTGACCAAATACTGCGAGGCCACGTCCTGCCCAGGGCCACCCAAATGGGTTGATGATTGGGCGCAAAACTCCAGCAAAAATGGCCGAGGAACTATAGGAACTCAAGGAACCAGCAAAATTCTGATTTGAATCAGCGCCTCTCAATAAAAGGTGTCAAAGATGTTGAAACATGTTGAAACATCTATATTTTCAACCAATGTTAACTCAGGGAATTGAAGGAAACACATATAGGTTATACATGTTGAATATTACGCCAACGGATGTCCAAAAAACTGTAGGCCTGTCAGGGCCAGGACCTCAACATTGTTTTTCACCAATGCGCTTCAGAACGATGAGATGGGAACAGCTTCGCAGTGAAAGATCAAATGATATGATTGTGATACATATATAAATAATATATATATACACATTATACACACACATTGACACACACACACATATATATATATATATTGATTGATTGTCTAAACTATGAGCTTCAAGGGGATGAACTCATCCCGCTGATTTCAGAAGATGCCCATCATCGAAGATATGGATGGATGATCTCCCGGATTCTCTTTTGCCAAACGTTTCCCTTCGAACGTTTGCCGTTTTCAGGTCAGCTTTGCTGCCCGGTGCTGCCAGGGTGCAGCATGCTTGAGGCCGAAAGCATTGACCCAGGTATCTGGCCCTTCGATATTGTCGCTGCATGCAAACCAGGCGCACGCAATGTAGTGATTCCTCATCCACCAGCAGAAAACCACTTGCGAACCAAGCGTGCTGAAAATGGGGGACCCCAAACACAAACCATGGTTTAGTTTAATGCTAAAAGCATCTAAAGGCCTGATTTTGGATGTATTGTGGAAACCCCACTTCAAGAAAGCACCAAACGTTGAGTGGCTTTTGAGGAACATGATTGAAAATGGGGTCATCCCACCATCACTATGGGATTCCTATGGATTCCTCGTATTATTAAGCCCTCTTTTTCTGGGGGGATGACTATCCCCTTTCAACACCAAGCCATTTTTGGTACCATGGGACAGCCTCACTGGACCCGTCCCAACTTCTTGGACAGCCGAGTCGCACGACGATGATGATCATGGACTGGCGGAGAATCTTCAACTGGCGCAGTTTCGTGGAAGATGGTTGATCACCATTTTCCAAAAATCAGTTTCCAAAAATGTTTCTGGATGATGATCAGTTTCCAAAAATTGGGAATTGAGCGGTTGATCATCATTTTCTCCCAAACATGCAATCTTGGGTACTCAAGTCTTAGGCAAAGCTACCCAGAAAACTCCAGAAGACATCCTGAAATGGAGTTCCAATTCAAGCGACACCCGGATAGATGATCATCTTGAACTGTTGAAAAGGCAACATGTGGCAGCTACATTCAAGATGATACAGAACAGCTACACCTATGGAGTATATGGATTTTCCCCCAGTTATGGGTTTTTAGCTTGTACAACAAATGGGACCCGACCCAACCCGCTGAGGGCCCTGGCCACTAAGGTCAAGTATTCAGATCGCACCCGCGTCATGATCACCTCGACGATTGATGCAGCCTTGTGGAGCCTCACCAAACCTCAGCACAGTAAGAGCTGGGAAGTCTACCAACACGACGGTGGTATAGTCACATATCATCATGTACAAGTTCATGGGGTCTTAGTGATACAGCTTGATACACACACATGCACATATACATATACATAGATGTGGATGTGGATGCGTACATGTATATGTATTCAAACACATGCGTACACATACATACATATAAATATAAACATGTAGTAACACACACAAAAGATAAACATGTGCTTCTTGGTGTAGATGATGTTCGTTGATGTTCCTATCATATTTCAAGGTTTCCAACTTTTCTATCTATCTTGGGTTTGCTATATTTACATATCATATAGTCATACGCACACATATTTATACATACATATGCACACGCACACACACACACATACATGCAAAACAAACGAGCATTTTGACTGATTCATTCAACACATTTCAAAACAAATGGAAAACAGGCTGGCTGTATTTGTTGGTCAGGCCATAGGGAGGAAACCATCTTACTCGACTTAATAAAAACCTCATTAAACCGAAGGACATTGTAAATCCCTCGTATACCCATCAGCCACCAGGGTTTCTTGACATCTGATTGCAAGCCATGGCACGCACGATGCGAAAAAGTCCTCAGACATGACTCAAGCAGGAAGCAAACAGAAAGATCAATGCTTTCACGCCAGAAAACATCCCCACGGCCAGCTTCTATACTTTACCCACTCTAAGATTGCATATAATTGCTGGATCTTGCTGTTTTTTCTTTCTCTCCCTTTTCCATCTTTTCCAACCAGATCGAAATGGCGGGACCCTCTAAATCCATCTAAATCCTATGTCGGATAGCATGTAGTGCGATACTCTGATAGCTGTAGGGTCCACCGTTTTTGACCCAGAATATCAATCTCAAATGAACCAACTTCGCCCGAAAAATATCAGGGAAGGTCTATAAGTCCGAGGTTCACATTGAGTACACTTATCAGTCACTGAAGTGGAGTTCCATTCCAGAACTTCAATCATCCATGCCACTTGGATAACATCCCAGTTGGCAACTGGTTAACCCTACAACCTATTTTGAGGTGAAAACATGTGAAAAGTGAAGGACCAGGGTTTTCCTACCTTTTGATCCAGAATGTTTACCCAGGATTAGACTCAACACCCAGTTTATTGCAATGTGTAATGTCCCAAATTATTCGTCGTGTGGTTGATCGTCAGCAAATTTTCGTAATATAGGTCGTAACCCGTCCCCAAAAATGTAGCACCCCTGGGTTTATCCCGGTTTTGATCGCCATTTCCCACCGGGGCTCGTAGCAACCGGACCAAGGACGCAGTTCGCAAGGCTTGTGGTGTGGAGGCGTCCGAGGCCACCCTAAGAGTTCGCCCCCCTGGGATCCCATCCATTTCTGCGGAGTCCAGGTACCAGGTGGCCTCAACCATCACCTGGTGGCCTCAACCTCTGTTCAAGTCCTTCATCCGAACATATGACGAACAATTTCAAACATATTATGACTATTCTGTCATTTGAAGCATTGAGGAAGATTGAGGATCCTTCTTCCAAAACACACTCAGCGGAGCAAGCGCTTTGCAAGCGATCTTATACTGTCTTCGCCGAGGGGCGCAGTCATAATGAAAAGCACAATGTCAATCAGCAGGATGAGGAAATCTGGAAAGAACCAACCAGTCAAGTACCTCAGGGGCAACTGGATGCCACTGCCGATCTGGTACAGCTATCAGAGAACAAGACCCACAAAGATCTCCCATAAAGCAGATCTTAAACTTTCAGAAGCCAATATGTCAAACATGCATGCTTTTATACATGGGTCTTCCTCTTAATAAAGATTGTTTGGTAGCCATGCTTATTTGGCAAAGGGTATCCATCTGGCTAGCTTCAGGGATCCCATAGTCAGCAAATTCACATAGAGAATGATGTAGAAAACAAGTGCCCTTGGGAAAACAGCTGCTAGGGTAGGTCCTCCTCGCAGCCCAAATCGCTGCCACGTTGCTTTTTGGCGATTGGCCCCGGCCGCATATCCAACGTTCCGTCCACATCCACCCCCACCAGGAAAGTACCTGGCAAGACACCCTGCCATGTCCCCAGGATTGTGGGAGGTCTCCCCTCTCCACAGATCCTCTACCGAAATGGCTCTTGGTGAAAAAAATGCTGACTCATAAGATCTCGTGTTGGTGGTTTCAGCCCCTGAAGATTCATGTCTGGTCATTGGGGATCATCAAGCAGAAAGATCAGAAAGGAACAGAAAGGAATCAGTTCAAACCAGCCAGTGATCATCATTGGTTATATAATATATATGATATGACGTTCTATGCCCATATAATCCCCATTCTATCCCAATGTTTGGGGATTTCAACCATGTTATCATCAATTATCCCAATGATTTGTTGGTCAGTCACATCTTCTAAAAGTATCCCTATAGGGCTTAATTTCATGAGAGTGCGTCCCTGGTAGGGATTGGGGAAGGTTTGTTTGTTTTTGTTTTTTTTGCAGCTTTGTTTTGCATTTTTTGCATGGCGGGTTCATTTTGCATTTTGAATTTGGACTTTTTCTGCATTTTTTTTCGCGTTGGATTTGCAGCATGTCCTGGAAGGACATTTTTTTGCATTTTTTTGCATTTTTTCGCAAATTTGCAATTTCCGGGCAGAACCTCTGGGAAAGCTGGAGAAATACAAAAAACACTAGGAAATTTGAAAAAAAATACAAACAATTTGCAAACAAAATGCAGAACAAATGTTTTTTTTCGAGTTTTAGTCGTGTTCGCTTGTTTTGCTTTTTTTTTTGCAAATTGTTTGCATTTTTTTTTGGCAAATTTCCTAGGTTTTTTGGTATTTTTCAAGCTTTCCCAGAGGTTCTGCCCGGAAATTGCAAATTTGCGAAAAAAATGCGAAAAACATGCAAAACAATTGCCCTTCTAGAACATGCTGCAAATCCAATGTAAAAAAATGCAAATCGGACATGCAAATTTATCGCCAAAAAATGCAAAAAACCATTGACTTTCAACATCCCAGTCTCTACCAAACTCATAAGCTGAATTCCCCAAATGAGTCAAAACCCAAATTAGTTATGGCAGGGATTTATAAATATAACACTTATCATCACGTACTGGTTGGTGGTATACCTACCCATCTGAAAAATATGAAAGTCATTTGGGATGATTATTCCCAACATATGGAAAAATAAAAGTCATGTTCCAAACCACCAACATCCACCAACCAGCTTATCATGTTATGTGTGTTGAGTTGGCTCACTCAGCTTAGCCAAAACCAGCCCTGGGGATGATCCCGGCCTGGCAGGTCTATGGCCCAGTAGATGAAGGTCACCACCGACATGATGTCGACGAAGGCTTCGAATCTCCCCAGGTTGAAGACCGTTAATGGGATGACCTTGAGCTGATGACAGCTGATGGTTGATATAGCATTCGAAAAAAATAGCATTCTGTAGCCATTTAAATAGGCCTTCAATACTTTTTTTTAAGGGACACGGTTAAAACATATAGAAACACCAATATATTTTTAAGCGAACGAATCTCTCTCTCCATCGCCACCTCGAGAGGTTCAAATGCTTTGTTGTTGGTTGATGTGTTGCAAGACTGTCGGATTGATCATCTGACGATATGTGCATACTGTCAGCTAGGCCGAGGCCAAGGGGAATGTAACTAACCGGAATGAACAAACCAACAAACGCATGCTTTGTATTCACGCATCTTTGCAATTTGTAGAGCTTGTATCTTCTGAAGGGCTTCTGGTATAACCATGAAAGTACATGTGCTTGTTGCACGTAGACACATACTCCAACCACGACATGTCATTGGACAAGTTATCCCCCTAGAAGGGCATTGCACGGGCGTTTGAACCACTACCCAATTGCCAGAGCTGCCAGGTTTTCCCAGCTTGCCAAGATTTTGAGAGATTTTCAAGAGTCCTGGAAAGTCCTGGTCCATTTTCCCTTGTTAAAAACGGTGGATTTCCCCAGTCCAGGGCCCCTCCCCACGTCCAAGTCGTCTGAGTTCTCCAAGTTGCCACCAGATCCCAGAAGATCATAGCAACCCCCAGCACGCCCCAAGCCAAGCGGGTGGCTCCGTAGGGGTTCCTGCAGATTTTCGTATCCGGAAAAAGGATGAAGGACCCACCACATCCACCCCAAACACACCATATAGATCCATATATATATATAATGATATTTACATGATATTTCAAGATGGAGAAATATGAGAAATCGACATGGATCTCTGAGATCACATGCTTGTTTCATGTTATTTCGAACCAAAATAAAACCGCAATGCGGAAAAGGAACATCTATCAACTACTATCAGAGGAGGGTCTTCCTTTGTTGACTTTGGTGGCATGATCGATATATGTGCATGTGAGCTCACATATAAACATATAAAAGATGACAATAGATATGCAATTAATTCCACAAATCAAACACTGAGTTCTATGTGTATATACATATATATATATATGTGCATATATCATATGTCCTTCAGATGATCGGATCATTCACAAATGATACATATAGACACCTACACCAACACACAGATACATACATACATGTGTATCTGCGTATTGTGTATATATTTACATGCGTCATTGTGCACTGGACCATCCCATTGAATCACATCTGGCGTTCAACATGTTCAACCCCAAACCTGGGATTCAACTCTGTTTCTATTCAGGTCGATGTTAAGAGTATTCTCCAAGGATTTTAAGGATTTTCCACGGTGTTCCCAGCTCCATCGATGGGAAGAATACGACTTGAGGATGCCAAGTGGCATCACGAAGCGTTGCAGAAGGGACGTCCCAAGCATCTGGTCGCCGGTCCTGAATCGCGACTTGGAAAGCTGAGCGGCTCATGGCAGGGACTTGGTTTCACGAATAGGTGGGGTCTATCCCAACTTATCAAGCTTATTAGATAGTTATAGTATGTTATTGTTATAGTTATACTCAGGAATAAGCCCAACGGAGACCCCAAGTAGCTTAGTTGGATGGAAGGTCATGATATATTCTCCAAGCGTGTGGGCGCTAGACTTGGCGCCCGCAGCCCGCCCGCAGCCAAGGCGCTTGAAATCCGTGGTGATGTTCAAACGCAACTTAGACGCTGCTGCAAAGCCAGCCTGGTAACCCGCCAAGGTGCAGAACCAGGAAAATACACTGCAACAGTGGGGACAAGGAGGGGGGGTTGAGTTGGAGGGATCATTTCCAGCAAAAAACAATTAGACTATGGGATCCAACATTCTCTGACCAATGCTCAAGAGGTCCCCGGGACCTCCTGGTGCAATTTCCAAATCCATGTAGGCATATAAGACTTGAAACATTTCTAATAAAGATGATCACTGAAGTGGTCATAGGAGTCCCCAAACAGATACAGAGCAATCCTCTTGTAGTTATATGTTCTGAAGATATTCTACCTTTACGGAGTCTCCTACAGTATAAGTATCGCCATCTTTTAAGCGGCCGTGGAATCAATTTCTTCCCCCCTTCTGCTTTGGAAAGGGGAGGTTGGAGACCTTCCGAATATTTGCACATGCTACCAACTCACGAGCTGATCCTGGACCCTAGAGCTGTCACCACCACAGCCTGGAAATCCCCATGTCACAAGTGATCCATCTGCCAAAACAGCTGCAAATGCCCCCTCAGTGCCTTGAAGCTGCTGAACTCCATATAGCTTCTCTTGAACGGCAGAGCTGTCACCACCACACTTTGGATCTCCCCACGAGACCAGCGATCCGTCTGCCAAAATGGCAGCGAAGGCATTGGCCGTACTTTGGACCTCCCGCACATTCCGAAGCTGATCTTGGACTTGAGAGCTGTCGCCACCATCATATGGACTGCCCCAGGCAACAAGGGAAGCATTGGCCAGGACTGCAGCGAACGCATGTCGGTTGCTGCGAAGCTGTTGCACACTCTTGAGCTCTTGGCCGGTAGGACTCACACCACTGGCAAGTGGATGGCCCCACGCAACAAGTGAGCCATCTACCAGAATTGCAACAAAGGCCCACATGGTGGGAAGAACTTCTTGTGCATTGCCAAGCTGACCTTGAACGGCAGAACTGTCGCCACCAAAAGCTGGATTGCCTCATGTAACGATAGTTCCATCCTGTCGAATCGCGGCAAATGCAGACTGGGTGGCGTGAACACGTCGAACATTCCAAAGCTGATCTTGGACTGCAGAGCTATCACCACCAGAAGCTGGGTCTCCCCATGTAACAACAGTTCCATCCTTTCGGATCGCAGCAAATGCAGACTGGGTGGCCTGAACATGCTGAACGTTTTGAAGCTGATGTTCGACTGGAGAGCTGTTCCCACCGAAAACTGGATTGCCCCATGCAAAAACACTTCCATCCTTTCTGATTGCAGCGAATGTATCAAAGATTGCATTGGCGCACAGGCGACACCCCGAAGAGTGGCACACTGACACCAAGGTATGAGGCCCTAGAGCCCTGTTCCTCTGTAACGTTGATCCAACACACGGGACCTCACAA
>Ga0126342_10012671_pt1 | contig 15013 bp, 14 predicted proteins | sample Cyp1metagenome_FD_92528 | JGI IMG/M metagenome (GOLD analysis project Ga0126342, IMG submission 92528) | Coral microbial communities from Lord Howe Island, Old Settlement Bay, Australia - Cyphastrea 1 metagenome | ecosystem: Host-associated > Invertebrates > Cnidaria > Coral ...
AGCAACATAGTCATCTTCCAATATTTTAAGGAATATTGCGTTGATGCATTGGATATTGCACTTTGTGACATGAATTCTGCATGTTAAAAAGGTGGCTGTAAATTGAAAAACACGCCTCATATGGCACAGGAATATTGCCTACTCGAAGGGATACCACATCAGTTGAAAAAAATGCGTTTTTCAAAACAAATGCTGCATATTTTAGAGGATTCCTGCATAATTTGTACGGGTATTGTTTGTTGAACAAACATTGTACTTTCTCAAAGGAAATTTACAACTTAATAAAAACATGTTCTTTACAAGCTGGGGACCGGGCATACTTCTGTGCGCATTCAATTCTGCATTTTAGAAAAGGAATGCACTATGTTAAATTCATGCTACATATTGTAGAAAAAATGTTCCCCTCCAAGGGAAGGCTGTAAAAACTTCTTTAAGGGCACCGTGCATCTTTTAGAAGAACCGTGATATTTTGCAAGGGATAGTGGAAAGGTTCGTGCAACTATTTCAAGGATATTAAGGTACAAATATGTTTCAATATTTTCATGTGTGAATTGTGCTCTTACATTTATGATCCTTTGCCTTATTGCTCTGATGTATTTACGTACTTAATTGCATTCGATAAGAACAACATAATTCATAAAGGAGACTCTTAAACAAGAATTCTTAATATGATTTTGCATGGGAATCGCATGGAAGTAGATTATTATATCCAAGAATTTTTAAATCAAAACCCAACCTTATTGATTGATGGCAATTTTGAGCACATAGTTGGGTGAAAAGTATGTGACTAAAAGTGTAACCTGGTCATATCTGGATTAATTTTATTTAGCATTTGCAAAAAAATGCCATTTATCTCAATTTTCTGCCGCTCACAACAGTCCCCTCCCTTAAAGAAACGCAGAGGAGAATCAACATGCTAAATATGGATCAACATAGACTTTTGCCTGAATGATTTGAATTTTTGCATTTTTAGCCACGAGGAAGTGCTGTGAACATTTTTTAGCACCAAGCTAATTGGAATAAAACCAATGGCTTTTGAGAGATTTTGAGAGTGGGGGGAGCAGTGAACAGACTGGAATCGGAAAACGCAACCTAGGCACTTCCGGGGCCTGGGCCTTCCTTTTTCTCCCCCCCAAAATTGCCCCAGCCAAAAATGTCACCAACAAAAATCCAGCACAATCTTAGTCTCCAACTGTCACATTTTCGGGGGGAAAGTGAGTGCTTTGAGGCTATCGCTGATCAACCGGAACCCCTGCCAGGTGGGGCATTGGTGGACTGGACATGTTTTTTTTAGTTTCAACCTGGAATACCGGAGATTCGGGTGCCTATGTTTGGAGGATTTGGAGGCGTTGGGTTCACATTTTCCGTGGATTACTTTGGAACCGATGGCTCATGTTCGATGGATTTTTGAATCTTCTTTGCCCACAATGTCAAGAGAGAGATGGTTTTCTTGACATCAAGTCAAGGTACTGCTGAAATTTTGGTGGGCTTTTGGACTCTGGATGCCCAGGGGTCTTTGAGCCTGAGCCGGAATGCGACTAGCATCGACTATGAATGTCTGAAAAGGATGATCCTTGAAGTTTGCAATCATCCAATCAATTTCAATCATCATCAGCACCCTTTATAAGCAGGGAAGATCATGAAAAATCAGTGAAAATCCCTGTGTTTGGTGACCCTTTCAGTTGTTTGGACTGACCCTTTCAGTGCAGGTTATGCCTATGCATCCTGTGTGAACATGGGGCAGCCACAGCTGGGGCAAAAGATGGTGACGCACAGCTGGCGAAACAAATTCAGCTTCTTGCCGGTGACTACCCAATGTTCATTTATTGATAAAGATGACAAGCACTTGGGAAGCAATCATGGTTGTTGAGGTTGCCTTAACAGGATTAGCCCAATTTTTCACATAGTGGCGCTACTTCAAGCGACAATAAGAAAAAGCTTTTTTCCCATGTAACAATAATCAGAACGGCTGATTGAGGCTGAGAAACAGTCTTCACCAGGCTGCATTATATCAGGTGAGAATTGACACTTGTTTGTGGAGTCAAGGGTTCTCATGAAACATGGTCAACGAATTGTGATGCATCTGAATCTGATGGTTGGTTGGCTGATGTGACCGATATAATTTATGTGGTGGTATGTTTCAGTCTTATGATGATATGAGAAATAGACTTGCAAACTAAGAATAGGCACAGAAACGGATGCAAGTTCAGCGACCACCAAAAAATAGAAAATGTGTGCGATCGGTGCTTGCCACAATTTTAATGGGGATCTAGCTTTTCTATCCTTTTTGAGGGTTGCACTCACTCTCTCTCTCTCTCTATGAATGCTATATAGATATAAGATGATAAAAGATTATATAAGTAGAAGGTAGAAGTGCTGCTAGACGATAGATAGATAGATAGATAGATAGATGGATAGATAGGCAGACAGGCAGACAGACAGACAGACAGATACATACATACATACATACATACATATTTCAATACGTATGCTACATGTGAATATATATATATATATGTATGTTCCCACGCATATGTGTTGTATGCATATTTGATTCAGGGGATAGCTCACGAGCACATGGAAAGTCACTGTCAAGTCTGGGTCATTCATGGTTGGTTCGGATGAGCACTGACCTGTTTGAACCACCGGTGGTGTTTGTCTTTTGGGATGATCTCGCTAGTTCATGTAGCGTAGAATTATAGCCAAAACTCGAAGTCACCGTGAAAAAATCAAGGCGAAGATCTACCAATGCTAAGATCCCAGAAATGGTTTGTAAAAACTGTTGTTTTTTACCCCTATTTTCGGTGGTAAAAGCCACGGTAACCGTGGTTTCCTGCGGATTTTCTCTGAAACCAATCCATTGGTTAGAGGAAAAAATGCCAGCCCCAGCCTGGTGCAGAGAGGTTTCTTACTCGCTGCCATCATTGCTGATGCCTTGGATTCGCAGCTCTACGACAGCGTGGCTCGACTATAGCAGTGGCAACCAGGGTGTTTTTCGGCGGTGAAGGGTAGGCTATGGTAGGCATTAGAGGTTGTTTTTAGCAATGGCGAAATGAAGAGGATAAGTGTACTTAAGTGATGTTGTACTTTGAATATCTGTATCTTCGAACTAATCAATGGCGAATTGTTTGGGCCCTGAGACAATTCTTCAAGATGTTGAAGTGTTGATGTGTGCAATATTGGAGTGTAGTACAAGACACCAACTATAGCCGCCTCCAGTTTAAAGCATGGCAATGGAAAATGATCGTTTAAGTGTAATGAACTTTGACTAATAACACACACATATATATATATATATTTATATTTATATATATATATATACACATATATATATATATGTATACATATTTGGATATATTTGGTCAACATCATCTACAAATGGACAAAACATAGAAATGGATAGAAATGGACGAGTTTCCATGGCCAGAACCGGTGTCGGTGTTTCAGTTTTTTCCATGGCGTTTCGTTGCAGGTGATGCAGCTTCTGAAGGATCAGAAATTTGAAGAGTTGTGCGAGGCGCTGAATCGCCGGATGAAGCTGGATGTGGCCTATTGGGTGTGTGCCTTTTCGGTCACTTGGAATACTTGGAACATCGGAAGGAACGACGCGGGGGTAGTCGTTGGGACATGGGATGTTGGACGTGCGATCGCGGAGGATTGCTCATGGTGTGAATCAGCAGTTACAGACCCCAGTATTTTGCTTATGATTCTCAAGATTGAAGCTGCTTTGTGCCAAAGGCATCCGATCTCACCTGGTTTGACCAGTCTGACTTCGTGATTAATTATATAGATTATAGACTGCAACTAAAATATACTAAAATAATCCCTTCTCCCTGATACTAACCCCTCAAAAAGTAAAAGCTACGGGTAGCTTTTATTATTAGATATTTTTGGGTGGTATTTACTAATAGGGTAAGCTTTCCCCTAATATGAAACTTAAACAACCTCAACTAAAGAAACTAAGAATTTCGATTTCAAAATCGATCAAAATCCTTTTTAAGATCTAATTAACACATTGCCAAAAAGGGTTGTTCGAAGCTTTCCTCCCTTATATAATACTATTACCTCAAAAACGGAATTGGAAAAACACATGTTCGATTTTAAAAGATGGACCCTAATGAAAATGACCCCGGGGTTAAACTAGTTTTATTAAGGTGTGTGAAACCCTCAAATTCTACCTTGATGTTTAAATGGATTTCTAAAGGGGATCAATTGAAATCAAATTTACCATGAAATTTCCCACGACGAACAAGCTGGGGTAGCTTTCCTATGTTTTTGTTATTGAGGGGTTTAGTAGAAGGAAGAAGAGATGATACTTGAAAAGGCACGATGACACCTTCCGCTGAGGTCAAACCATGGCTCCCTGAAAGATGGTCCCAAAGGTGACCCCCATTGACGATAGCTGCTTAATAAACCCTGGGAGGTTGCCTTTGGGGGGTTGAATTCCCATGATTTCCCATGATTTCCCATGGATAGAATGGATAGATGATGAGACATGGCAAACCGCTCCCCAGTTGTCCGTCAGGTGAATCAGCACGCCGGGATTTGCGCGAGCCCCGATGCCAGGGACTCCACAGGCCACAGCATTCAGCCCTGCAGCTGCTGCACAGCCAAGCATTTCCAGGGCGATCTGAGTGCCGCTGGGGCAAACAAAAGCCGTGGATGTTGGAGGTGAAGAGGGCCTTAGGGCATCTATGTGTGGATGTTAAGTGATTCATAGTGATTCTATGGTATTGTGAGTGTGTAGTATGCTAATAAGCTGATAATTGCACCTTATGTTTAGTGGCCTGAATTTGCACACACGCACACATGCAGGTAGTTAATTATCACTTATATTCTGTAATAGTGCTAATTCACATTAATTAACGCTATACGCATAGAATCGTATAGATATGCATTCCAGCAGGAAAGTGAAACCAAATGTGTTTGTATCCCCTTCAAGAGATCAGAAGTTTCAACTATAGTTGGTTTGCTTTGTTTCAGCATCTGTCTCAGCAGCGTTTCGATACTGCCATTAAGAATGATCCCGTCATCGCTTGGTTTATGCCTCAGGAAATGAACAAATTCGACCACATGATGGCGTTGCTGAAATTTCGCTTGCGTCAGGATTTTTCGGAAGCCCCCTTGGCTGAGCTGCTGAGAAGTGGAAGAACATAAGTAACGTCTAATGCCTTGGTGAATGTAAGACGGTGTTGTTTTTTCCCTCCGGGCTATGCACAGGGGAATCGAAATGATACGAGGTGATTGGCTCCAAGTGACCCGCCTCAACTGGAGAATCTCCGAGGAACATCACCCAAGGTCGTGTTTTGCAAGGAAATCCCAATATATTAGCATATCATATCATATCATATCAAATCATATTCATTATATAAACATATATTACATGAATGTGCAATGAATATAAATAGATAAATAAATAGATAGATAAACAAATAAATACGTATATTATATACACACAGTTATATGCATACATATATATATATATACAATTATATATATATATATATACACACATATATACTTATATATTTCTAGCAAAGCAACTACAAATCCCCGCTGAGGTGAGGCTGGAGCAGGTGGTTGCCATGGAGCCCGACTTCTCGTTACTGACGCGGATTTGGTGCATCGCTGAGCTGGTGGAAGCCAAAAAATTGCACCTGCCACAGGTGGGACATGGCCATGGATATCATGGATCTTTTTGGGGCACATGGGGAAAGCCATAAAGAGGAAAAATATGGAAACATATGAAAACATACATGTTTGTTTGGCAATTGGAAAAGTGGGGGAAATGGATGAATTTCTTAGTTTCTTTATTTGAGAAAATATGAGACACGACAGGGATTTCAGCCAACGTCACGAGGCCATCATGATCCACTCCGCAGCCTCACGAACCGACTGCCTCAAACGCCACATGGCAAGCGTGGCAAGGATCAAGTATGATCAAGTCATGGGATATCCCCTAGAATTCCTCAAGAAATGGAGTTCAACCACTTCAGGATAGAAGTATATTATATATAACCGACTTCGTGAAACTGTATTCTTTTGTTTCCGGAAAACACACACTGTGGGATATATTTTCGACCAACAGAATTGAGGAACAGTGTTAGCAACAATGGGCCTTAAAATTGCATGGCCAACAAAAAAGTGACGACATGAGCGGGTCAGAGGGCTCAGGTATTTTGACACGTTACCTCCCCACTGAAACCTTCAGAAGTCTTCAAGGTTGCTCGCGTAGAACACGATTCTTGCTGGGTCTGAACTTGCAACATCTTGCAACAAGTTTTGATGTAAAATATGCAGAGCATTCAAACAGAGAGAATTATTGGCACACTATGTTAAGACTGCACAGCATACGGGGTTTGAATTGGCTTCTCTACATGATTGGAGATATTCAGAACTAACCCAGCAAAGTGTCAACATGCATGATGATGCAACCCCCAACACATGTGGAATAGGAACTCTCTGGTGTGTGACCTTCGGGCAAATTTTGTCTTGGGAACCTACTGCAACTGTTGTGCGTGCAAATGCTGGGTTCTCTACATATTATCTATTGATACTGTATCTATTGTGTTTTGAAATTGTCTTGTCTTGACAGAGATCAACGTTGGCCATAGACAACCTATGCCAGCGATCTCGGGCTGCCAGCATTTTATCATGGACCCAAGTGGATCCCAGGCGGTTCAACGCCATGTTGTCTTTCCCCACGAATCGTTGCTGTCAGGTTCTCTCATTTTTGATATGTTTGGTACATGTTCGTACTGTCACTGTATATATAATGGGTTTTGTTTGTATAGCGGTGTACGGTATGATATGTTCATGCGCACACATATGATATGTTCATACATATACAGTATGTATGGTAATCCTTCTGATGCACCAACATGTGGTTGTCCATTCTTACGTATAAGCTCACTATGAACTATTAATGACACTCTAGCTATCTAGATGCAAATGCATGTGCATGAGTTTTTTTCTTTGTTTAAACAATACTGCATCAGAGCATGTATATATCCACATGTATTCCACTGGTCCATTTAGGTATCCGAAGTGGATGTACCATGACTTACCATGCATTTTTTGGGGCAATATGTACTACTGTAGTACATCATACAAATATGAGTATATATATATAATTTATATATATATATGTATTTATTTGTTTATTTATTTATCTATTTGCACCTGCATATTTACATACTCGCATATATTCATATCCATACACATACACACATACGACAGGCACATTTGCACATATATTTACATATAAGCCTTACACACCTTGTTATTACCTTTACAACTGTTAGATAACTCCGTTATGTACCTCCAGTTTAGGTGTCATGTCCTGTGAGCAGCTGATTTTTTCTGAGGCCTCTTTGAGCTCGATGTGAGGGACGCAAATGCATCCTTCCCCGCGGATAAGGTGAGGGCGGGCAGGTTCACATGATCAATGACCAATCTTTCTTTCCATTAGTTGTCGGAGGGGCTTGTACTACCTGGCTTGTGGACGTTTATTGGTCATGTAGTGTTTGATAGAACATAGGGTACCAATTCTAAAGGATTGGCAAATGTTTCGCACATAATTACATACATACAAACATACAACTTACAAACATACAAACATACAAACATGCAACATACAAACATACATACAAACAAGCAAGCAAGCAAGCATACATACATTACCCTGACACTCCATGCCTTGAATATTTACTGACATTGAAATGTACCCTTGAGAAGAGGACATTGGAATGTACAGTAGGCTTGAGAAGAGGACAGTGCGGAATCTATCGGAAGGGTTTATTGGAAACCTGCAGCCCTGCAGCCTGTTTGCTTCAAGTGGTTCCCCCTGATGCGGCGTGCAAATGCAAAACGTGCGCCACTTAGTACGAGTTGTGCCTAGGAGCCATGAGTTCTTCTTAGTTTTTTGGCTGCTGCTACAGGTTCATGGGGGCAATCTTCAACAGTGGCATCAACATCTTCAAGGGATAGAGGTGCCCCACCCTGGCCTTGCAGTGCTGAAGCCCATGTGTGCGCTGTCTGATGTCAAGTTGTAATGTTCTTCCTTCCTTGGCAGTGCTTGGTTGCTGATTTCGCATTTTCATTGCAGCATTACTGCTCTGTGACGGATAACGATGTTGATCCAGTAATCTGAGGCCATGGATGTGCAGCGTGCCATGATCCAGGACAAGCTGCTGCTTTTGAACACAATCTCCAGGCTCTTCTTTGCAGGATGTCGTCGAGACCTTTGCTCTCCGTGGCAGCTTCATGGCTGAGTTGAGGGATGACAGGCAGCACTCCTTCTTCAAAGGGTTGGATGTGGCTGATCCAGCCAGTGTCCAAGCCCTTGAGTCGAATCAAGAGTTTCTGATGGAGATGTGCGCGACCTTGGCCCCTGATGTATGCATGGTACCTGTTACAATCCTGCTTGTGTGAAATCACATTACCCAAAAAACAGATATCTCTAAACATCCTGCCAGGATCTGCGAGTATTGGGTCTGGGCCACCTGTGAAGAAGAGGATGCCCAGCGCCGCGTGGAGTCTGTTGGCATTACCTCGAGAGGAGCTGGAGCTGGCAAGATTGCTGGGAACTTGGTGTTGGAGCCCCAGAACCGCTGATCTGATGCCATCTCAATCATTGCATTTGTTCGGAGTGATTGCTATTGCATATATATATAATATATATTCTATTATAAACCAATATCTACATTATTTATTTAAATGCTCCACACATTCTTTTGCTGAGGGGTGCCATTCCGATGTGCCATGGTGGATCCACTCCTGCTACTACCATGCCAGCAGCCAAGCCAAAGCCACGAGCCAAAGTGAAGCCGGCCCCAAAGGCTAAGACAGCACAGCAAGAAGCAACCAAGGCAGATTTGGTGTTTCAATGTCATGGTCATATTCAACCAAACAAATATACAAATTTATGTGTAACCAAACCTTGTCAGGTCATGAAGGATGCCTCCACCGCTATTCTGGAATGCAAGAGCTGGAAGAGCAAATTGGAAGCTGCTGGCACGCAGGAGCCCCAATATGTCTGTTGCATCTTTTTCAAATATTTAATGCCATGAACCCTTCTTAGTTGTGGTGATTCCCAATGCCAACTTTTATCATTCTAAGGCCCGCCAACATGTTGAAAGCCCTGGTGGATGATTGCAATATATCGACCATTTGGGTGACCTGGAGCAGAACCGTGTTAGCTTGGAAGCCGATGTCGCATCGGGGAAATCTGAGGATGAAATTCGTGTTAAAACCCAGCAGCCGTCAAAGAACCTGATCGAGTACCGAGCTGCTGCGAAGCATTGCAAAAAGCATTGCCAAAGGCCAAGCGTGCCAAAGGCCAAGGCTGCTGCAGCAGCAAATTCGACTAGTTGAGCAGGAGCTTGGGCAGATGATTTTGGATGAAACTACATTATGATACATTATTGTTTCATCCAAGAAAAAACTCGTGCTGTTTGGTGCTATCATGATGCCAAGCCATTGGGCTCCCCAATACAATTTTTCAATGCGAAACAATGGAGCAGTTCGAAGCTCATAGCATCTTTTGGCCGTACAAAGGATATCTGCAATGTATCCTGGGGGTATAGGCAGTGAAGGCATGAACAATGTGCGCAGTTTGTACCATGAACTTGACCTAGTCTATTCTGATAAAGTTATTTAAATGCGATTCATACTCAACCAAAAGTGTTTGTCAAGCAGTTGTGCCATGTTGGGGAACTGCCCACTTGTGAACCTCAAGCTGTAGCCTTAGAACCCGTCAAAACCGTTGGGCATGGCTCTTGGGGCCTGATTCATGGCCAGATCGATCTCTGAGTTGAAGTGCTGGGTCAGTTGTCACTCATTGGTGCATGCATCCTACATTGCATTTCGCATATGGCATCCAGTGCTCATGTGCGCTTTGGATTTCTGATTACATGCAGTTTCTATTTGCTGCGCAGGTGCTACCAATGTTAATGACATCGATTGGACGACGAGGAAGAACACTGCTTTCGCGGATCACCTGCTGAAGACTTTGGGTAAAGGTGCTGAAAGTTGCCAGGGGATACAGGAGGCTGCACAATGTGTGGTTGAAGAAAGTAATGGCAACTGTTCAGAACTCACAAAACGGTTTGCCAGGATAGGAACCTCTGGAACGAATCCCCAAAACTGTGAGCGAGATTTGTTTCGACTTATCAACTTGCTTGTTGAATCATGGCTTTATGTTTTTTCTTTCTATATATATATATATATGTGTGTCTACTACAGCAAAGAAATTTGATTTATCAATTTGGCCAATCATTGCCCAAGGATCCAGTTTTTGTCACCATCCCTGTGAAAGACAAGATCAAGAAGAATCGTGTCAGATATCTACGGTGCCCAGTCATCCTGCTTCATGAGGTTGTGCATCATGTGGCATCCACTGATCAATTTCATGTTGATTCTCAAGAACTTCAAGAATTCTGGAGGCTTTGGTCTTTGCACAAGCCACATCACCCAGCTGCAGCTCAAGGCCTCCATTGGCCATTGGGATTGGAGGTGATGATGCAAAGTACAGCTTGGCTGGCAGCAAAGTTATCATTATCTGCATGAGCCATTCTGTTTGACCGCAAGTGTCGCCGTGAATCACACCGGGGAAAAACTCCTATGATGGTTGATAGTTGCCTAGTTATGAAATGCCGTTTTTTTTCTTTTTGGTGGGGACAGTATTTCTTGAACCCCCACTGAAGCAATATGGTCAGCTTGGATTCTCTATCTGAGATGACATGGCCATCAACCGGAGACTACTTCTTGCTGGATTGAGATACGAAATTTCATTGGGCTATCGATCTTTGGATCCGATCTATCGTGTCATAGCATGGTCATTCAATGACACTTGTATGAATAATGATTATATGTGCTGTATATGTTTCAGTTTGATATAATTATATATAAATAGTTTGTTCAGTCATGTGGCTAAGGTAGCCTATGGAGGCGTGTTTCCTTCGATGGATTGGCGAGGACGATTATTTTCTGGCAGCAGGGCATCTTTGGCATTGAAATACATATCTGGAGGGCCCTATACGCTGACAGAAGTCAGGCTGGGCCTAGTGTCGTGCACAATTTCAACTTAACATAGTAAGGACATCAAAATTAAACATGTCCCTGACCAGGGGTGATTGGAAGTGGCACAAGGAGGCATTTGACCTGCGACATTTTTGGAAATTTCTACGTGGGACATGCTTCAAATGCAAAGCAACGAAATGCCTGGGCCGTTTCAATATCTTGTTTGCTTTAAGCTAGCTCGAACTTGAATCTTCATGCATGCAAAAAACTCAAACTTTCATTCTCAGGTATGTCAAGCTGCAGAACTTCGAGAACACCCCAAGACTGACCACCAATGAGTTCTTCAACATGGCCCTGACTCTGGGTGCTGAGTAATATTATATATAGTCTATTTACAATTATAGGCAGTTCATGCATGAATGCACTATCGGTTGATCCTCTGAACTTCTAAGGAAACAATATGTCAATCCACTCTGCATGACAGTTGGGTGGCAACCTACGACGGTCAAATATTGCATGATGCATACTCTTCATCTCGGACTATGTCATTGGGTGAATGCTGGTGCTTTGTTGACTTTAATCCATCACAATTTCTTCTGTAGCTCAACTGCAAGAAAAAACGCTGAATCCACCTCAAACCTGAATCGATTATTTCCTTCAAAGCGTTGGCATCCAAGGCACCCAAACGATGACCGATACCATGCACCTGTTGAATCGCCGATTCCTCGACTCGTGCCGGCTGCATACAATAAACCCAGGGCAAACCTACATTGGTACAGCACATTTGCATCAAGAGGACTGGGCAGAGCTACGGCTCAAGGCCTATGCTAGCCGGGTGTTTACTGCCTTCATGGCTGTGTGCCTACAAGTTGTGCAGAGACAGCATGGAAATTCTGGCATGGATCTCAACCTGATCACAGTTGCTACTCAACAAGTGTCCACGTGGATGCTCGATGTGGAAGTCTATCCTTTGGATTTAACTGATGAGCAAAGTGAACATATATATATATGCTACAGGGTTTCAGTTACTTGGCTTTGCATATACACATGCTTGATGTCACTTCAGGTTTCTGCAGACATATCGACTTCTTGCACAACACCACGTGCAACTGAGCAGCCGTCGATATCCAATGAAGCCGAAAGTCCACGCAACCAGGCAGAAATGATCATGGCACCAATGATGATGTTAAGTGAAACCTTTTTTTTTGACTAAGGCATTGTTGGAATCCTGCCATGAAGCCCGAATCTTCAAGGAAAATCCAAGAATCTTGCCTTTAGAAATGAATCATCGGCATGGTGCAACATGTTGTTCAAACTTGCTATTGCCTTGACTTGTTTGATCTTCAATTGCTTTGCTCAGGAGCAACACACTGCTATGGCGATGAGGATTTTTTGGGCCAATGTAAGCGGCTGGCAAGAAAGGTGCATAAGAACACCTTAGAACTTCGCATGATCATGCGGTGGTTACTAAGGGAAAAAGATCGGTGATCTGCCTGTGGATTTACCCACAAGATTTGATAGAAATCTATCGGAAATTATCGGATTTTGAATGTACCCACTTTTTGAGGACATTGGCTCTAACATGTCGAATGTACCCCAAAAACGGGTACACAGCTGAATGTGTGAAATATTTGCTATCATTGGAGCCTTTGAACTACATTACATTACATTACGCTACTCTACGCTACACTACATTACATTACATACATACATACATCATGCATACGTACACACATATATGTTTAGAATACTAATTAGATACATTCAAGGCATTTTGCGGGGGTCCTCCAAGTTCAGGACACACCCCCTTGTTCATGATGTGGATGTCCTTGTGTATGCGATGTTTGCACAGTTGGTAACCGTGCACACGATCAACTAGTTGGACGCCGGCCAGGGGAGTACCGAATTAAAATCCCACATGGAGCCAAACTGGGCTTGGTATTTGGTACTTACCAACTGCTAAGTACTGAAAGAGGATTTATCAAAACGATATGTGTTTTGTGTATACTAATATCAAATCTAAAATGATAAAAGACGAGATTATCATGATTATCAGTGTATACTAATGAAACGAGATTCCCCGCAGAAAACGCCTTTATGAACCATGTGTGCTGGAGTGGGATGATCAAAAGTGGGGCAGGAGTTGATTCTGAACAAGATCCCAGATGCTTGGAGAACGATGTGATGTGGCTGTGACTGGAAAAGGGGGACGCGCGTGAAACGACATGATTGCGATTTGTTTAAATCAATTTTTAGTAGGGAAAATGATGATTACTCCTCTAGTGATGTGACGACAGCCCAGAAAGGTGGCCCATCCTCAAACTATCCGAAGACTTTCTAAATTCTAAATGGTAACATTATCTGAAGTTAATGTGCTAAACCCAATAAACCATCCCCCAAATCACCATAAATCATCAGAAATGGGTAAGACCCATCCCCACAAGGTAGGTTAAGAATTGGGGGTTTCCCACATTGGAATTACACTGTGCAAAATGCAGATAGTTTTTTTTAGGGGTTCTGTTCCTTGGATCTCCCACAATGCGCTGCGGAACTCTTTGTGTTTGGAGGCGTTTTCTTAAGTTTTCTTATGCGTTTCTTTCGCCAAATTTAGGCTAACCGTCTGGTAAAGCAATTGGATGTTCGAATGAATCATCAACTCATTGGCCATCAAAGTGTAGCCATGTGTGGGCTTGTTTCGAATGGATCACCATTTCCCGTTCTCAGGAGATCTCAGGAAGCCATACATGAAATTTCGTTCATCCAGAATGGGTGCCCTATCTTGATCATATTCCATGAAATTCCATTGGTATTCCATTAACATTCCATCTCGTTTGTGATTCATGTTCCCATTATTTCCCATTAATATTGCCATTCATATCGCATTGTTACGAATTGTAGGGCACCTGCGGCCGGCCTCAGGAAGTTGATGCATTCAATCGTCAGCTGAAAGATTTGATCCTTCACCGCCTGGACCACTTTCTGGACCGGGCAGGGCTTGGGCCAGGGGCGAGCAGAGTGACAGGGAGCCCCGCAAAAAAACCCCTGTGTTGGAAGTAACTTTTTTGTCGCTTGAATGGCACACTCTGGCAATTGGACATGCATCTCAGAACAGTGCCCGCGGCGGCGGCGGAAGTTTCAAAAAAGACAGTGACTATAGCGAAAAAGGATGAAAAGGAGCGTATAGGGAAAGAATGGAAAAGAAGGTTCGGCGTGATGTGCTGCACTGTCAGAAATTGAAAGGATGCGAATGAATGGTTGACTTGAATGAAACTGAATTGAACAGAATTTTTGTTGAAACGAACGAAAAGGATTGAATTGAACTGCACTGACATACATGACTGGAAAACAAGATGAAATAACGTGGATCGAGCGAAAGCAGGCAATAAACAGAATTGAGTCGAACCAAAATGAGTTTTCTTGAAATGAAAAGTGAATGAATGAATGACATGAGATGAAACGAAAAAAAAGAAATGGAAGGAAATGAATGAATGAATGAATGAACGAAATGAAATGAAATGAAATGAAATGAAATGAAGGAATGAAATGAATAAATGAATGAAATGAAATGAATGAATGAAATGAATGAATGAATGAATGAATGAATGCATGAATGAATGAATGAAAGAATGTATGAATGAATGAATGAATGAATGAAATGAATGAATGAATGAATGAATGAATGAAATGAATGAATGAATGAATGAATGGATGGATGGATGGATGGATGGATGGATGAATGAATGAATGAATGAATGAAATGAATAAATGAATGAATGAATGAATGAAATGAATGAATGAATGAATGAATGAATGAATGAAATGAATGAATGAATGAATGAATGAATGGAATGAATGAATGGAATGAATGAATGAAATGAATGAATGAATGAATGAATGAATGAATGAATGAATGGAATGAATGGAATGAATGGAATGAATGGAATGAATGGAATGAATGGAATGAATGAATGAATGAATGAATGAATGAATG
>Ga0126342_10012672_pt1 | contig 15013 bp, 15 predicted proteins | sample Cyp1metagenome_FD_92528 | JGI IMG/M metagenome (GOLD analysis project Ga0126342, IMG submission 92528) | Coral microbial communities from Lord Howe Island, Old Settlement Bay, Australia - Cyphastrea 1 metagenome | ecosystem: Host-associated > Invertebrates > Cnidaria > Coral ...
AGACAGACAGACAGACAGACAGATAGATAGATAGCCAAAGAACTGATGCGAATGATGACAGATGTAAAACCGGCCCAAGAGCATCCCAACTCGCCCCCCCTCTGTGGCAGTCTGGGAAATGTCTATCGCGGACTCGTGGATGCTACGTCGGCACAGCGTTGTTTTAGCGCTGCTTTGCAGATTCGAGAGGCAGAGCATGGCTGGATCAGGTTTTTGGGGAAGGATTCCCTTGGCACTGAAACAATGGACCTGGCATAAATTTGGGCAAGATGAAGCTGCCTCTTGACTAGGGGGTGTTACTCTACTAAAGTTGGCAAACAGATCAAACTGACTGATGTTTACATGTATACATATGTTTCATTTCATTCAAGACACTTCCTTGAAATCACAAGAACCATGGTGGGTAACTTGCAGAACACCTTCATTTTTGATCGCTTGGCGATAGGCTTTGCTGGGAGCTGCGTATCCTGGTGATGCGGCTGGGAGCTGTTGTAGCAGCAAAGGCTCAAAACATCCAGTGCAGAAGAAACCAATGTCACCCTGGAGGACAAAGGACAATCCCATCTTTAGACAAGTTTGGGGTTAAAGCCCAATGTCCTGACTCGGCCCCCTCCACAAAGACATGAGTGCATAGCTGCTTGGTATCGGTTCTTCCCCCAGAGTGCATCTGGGTGGAAGCAACGTATATATCTTACCCAGTTTGTACAACTCAGAATGCCCAGTCAATTAAGTCCAAATGGCAACCCTTGCCTGCGAGGATGCGGGCAGTGTGATAAGGCAAATCCTCTGAAAAGCTTTGGCACAAAGATGGGCATGCCGTCCACGTAGGTCTTCAAATCAGGTCTTCAAGATCCTAGTGCAACAGCAGCAAGTGCTCTTCTTTGCCTTTCCTTTTGCACCTTTGGGTAAAAGATCGGCTCCAACTATAGCAAAATAAGTAGACACGTCGGAAACCTGGAAATCACGAGGGGGACACCAATCTAGTTCACATCCTCGAAAACATTTAGGCATCTTTCGTGGGGGTTCCAACTAAATCACTTGGGCAGTTGTTGAAACTCACTGTTTCTGGCACGGCTTGTCCGTCTGCCAAGTCTCAGTGGGAGTAGCTAAGGCATCCCCACACTGCACGTACCCGGCACTGCCTGGCGCTTGTGGGCTGTTCTTTGGGCACACCTGGAGAAGCATTGGAGGACTGGATTCAAATTTGGAGCTGCGCAACGTGGGTCCACAGCAACTTGGGTCTGGGTCCAAGCCCATTATATTTAAAATATATTATAATATATGTACAAAAAATGAATTTTTATATATATATATTATATATCATATTTATTTATTTATTTATTTATTTGTTTATTTGTTTATTTATTGGCGAGAAAGTCTCAGCACCCAAAAAAAGTGCCTATTGTTTTTGGTTATAAAAATTGTTTTTTTTTAAAAAATTTATGTTATATCTATTATATTTATATATACCAGAGGAAAACCTGAGTATGTGAACATTTCACATGATCATTATGGGATATAGTTCGTGCATTTTTGCGATGTTTGCCAGGGGCACATGTTTAAATTGTCCCATAATGACATACAGGTAGACGAACATACTCAACAGCACACTGGCTGGGTACGCCCTGCCAAGAAGGGTACGCTAAATAATGGTGCAGAATCTTCCTTTGGCATCCTTCAGGGGAGTTATAGCAACCCTGAAATAGATAGAAAAGTTGAATCTCTGGAAATAAGAGGTAGATATCATCTATACTATCCTCGAAACACCTTCCTGGAAACACCAGCCTGGAAAGACTTCTCTATCTTTTTTGGGGGTCACTATATATTACATACTGTATATACTGTAGCTCAGTCACCAAGCAAGACCTTTACCCATTGTTATCATCTGGGGCGACATTCAGCCTATTCTGGGCCTGCCAGGAGCTAAATCTGGCCATGGACGGCTTGCTTCAGAACTTGGGCTCCAAACATCCCTGGACTCTGCAGGCTGAACCCTCTCAATGACCTACTCCCCTCTGACCTGGAACTGGAAAACCCAACGGTTGACACATGTTGAGACTATTTGTATCTATTTTTCTAATTTTTCTAGGTGATTTTCTGGTTTCCCGACTTCCATTGTTTGACAATGTTACTTATATGGAAAACATGTAACACCAAGGTCAGTCGGATGAGGACACATGAACTTTCCGCATCTAGGAGGATCACGGAAATGCTTTGGGCACACTGCAACTGGAACTTAGTGGGATGGTCAACTGCAGGGACTTTGGCAGCCACATTACCTCTGCAGACAGTTCCAGCTTTAGAAGGATCAAAAGATAAGATAAGATAAAATAAGTAAAAAGCAAAACACAAATATCATAACAGATCATCATTTGAAATTTGAGTAGCCGAAAAGAACCTGGAATATATATATATATACATGAATATATTGGAATACGGCATACAATACCACAATATGCACACTATTGTACACTATAAAACAAATGGGGGGCGAAGAAGCGACCTTCCTTCGATGTCGGGTCCCGGCCTGGAAGGCACGCCTGGATGCTAATACCTTGATGTCTTCACGGCCCGGCAGTGCCGGATCGCAGAACTCCATGGGAATCTGAAACATTCTGAGACATGCCACGGCTTGGTCAGCTCGGGTTTTTTAATTGGTAAAAAGATGATTTCCACATATTTCCACCAATGTCAATGATGAGTAATATGGTTAATCAATGTTAATCAATGTTAATCAAGATTCATGAACAGGCCGATTTCCACCAATCGGATTCAGAGAATCCATTGACTTTAGGTTTCCACCCCCATGGCGCAGGTCCAAAGAGACCAAAGAGACCAAAGAGACCAAAGAGACCAAAGAACCACTGAAGTGCGGTCGAAAGAGAAACAGTGTTCTAGTAGCCCCCTTAAACAGAATAAAGCATTAACAAAGCCATATGTGATTTAGAGTGAATTTAGTCCTATTTATATATTATTTAGATCTATTTCCTGTAGTAGGATTTTACTTTTCTATGATTTTGGGTGCCAAAAAGATGCGATTTTCGGGGTTCCAGCCTCCCAGTGTCACGAAGCATGTGAGACTCGCAGCGGCTCAAGTTGTGGTCCAAGGTTCATTGGATTGGTCTTCAGGGAAAATCTACTGGAAACCATTTTTTCCCATGAAACATAAGGGTTTCCATTTTCCCTTTCACCAATCCATGGAATGGTTCATGAATCTATGGTGTTCAGTGTTTAGAGTGCTACTTATATTGAATATGTCTAATCTCAGCGTCAAAGATCTTGACATAGCACATCAAACATTTCAAATTTATAACAAAAAATGGAACAGAGTTTACCACATGTTGGGTGAATGAACGTCCGCAGCCAGCTATTTTGGTCTTAAAACCAGGGTGCCAAGGCTTTAACCATACCCAAGAAACACACACACACATATATTTGTATAAACATACATATATTCAGACACATATCCCCATGATCGTAATCCAGTGGTTATAGAATAAACAATGATATGATTGTTCAGTCATTACACAATATCATACCTGCATGTATGTCTGTATTTGCACATAACACACACACATAATATGTATATGTGTGTGTGTGAATGGACGTCTACCTCGTAAATACACAAGTATGTTGTCAAACCCATGAGCACAAGGCAATCGCACTGTTTTTCTCACCGCAGCTGTCATTGCTCCAGAATCGGATCCACCAGAGTGCCGGATACTTGGTAGCTCTTGGTGGCTTCAGAGGCAGGTGGAAACAATGAATGTCAAGCCATCAAAAAAACATGTTGATAATTTTGATGGTTCATTGTGGACCAATTGAACCCAGCCATCCTGCGCCAGGCCGTGCTGTTGGGGCGAGCTCGGCATGCATTCCGATGATGTGGATGGCGCTGCGAAATGCGGCAACACGATGACAGCATCCGAGGAGTTGCTCAGTGTGCTCAGGAAGGAGCAGCAGAGGATTATGGAGCGACACGGCGGCATACAGAGAGGATCAGTGTGTAACTTGGGGGTGAACTCGCTCAAATGGGAATTTTCGTGGATGAAACTCGAGCCAAACCCAAGGGATCCGGAATGGATCTGGATGGTCCAACGATGCCATCTCCCATGTTCTTTTTGGTGGATTACCCCATTATTCCACCTCATGTGGGTCCTAACGCAGGGTCTTATTATATTATTATTATGGTCTTAATTCTTAATATTGTTTTTTCGGTGTTTACACCGGTTCTGCTTTTTTGTTGCTTGAATTAGTGGTTCAGACCAAAAGGATGATTATCAAGAAAACAATGAGGAAATATCAGGAAACTTGATCGAGAGTAAGGTCAGAACAGTACTCCATAAGACTTGACTGTTGCCACAAGATCGGAAGCTGGTACCAACCATTAACCACCATGGATTTGTTTGCGCTTTAAGAAAACAGAGAAAACTTTTTTTTTTAGCGGAGTATATATATATATATACACTATTAGCTGTTTTATCTTGTTGCCATGGGGGTAAAAGGAAATGGCTCTTGACAAATGGCCAAGTTTTTGATCATAATGTTCAAAAAACATGGTGTTGTTGAAAATAGCATATAATAGTATATATCAAATCAATATATATATATATATAAATATAAAATAATTATATATACTATTATCAAGTACCCATATAAAGCACATTCTGTGATGATGAAATATGATCTACGCGGGCATTAAACAGCTGCTAGCTTTGCAGTTGAGCAACCGACGGTGTCCAAAACCGGTTGTGATAAAGTGGGACCTTTGGTTAAGTGGCTCAGGATGTCTCAGGTGCCAATGTTTGAAGTGGTCCCACCACGCACCGATAATGCAGTTGCCTATCATTCTTGACTTTTTGGCACTCACATGTACCCGTCTGTACTACTGTAGTATGTTCACTAGGAATAAAACAGATTTAAACCCAACAAATATATCCAATCTACACATGTTAAACGTTTATTACATGGATAAAATTTCGACATATAGATATTAATACACGTATAAGACAACCTAGTGCCCTAGGTTGTAAAATAGATTTGAAGGGGGGTGTTAGGGGCCAGGATAAACAAATTGGGCGCCGATTCGACATTAGGGTTTTGGGTGGGTTAGGGGACAGGATAAATATGGCCAAAGTTCATCAGCGTATGAGGCCAACGGGAACAGAGAAAGTTGATTTTGGTTCTTTTCTTAATCAAAGACATAATCACACACAGATTCTCAAAAAAGATAGAAACTGACTGGACGAATCACCAGAAGAATAAAATCAAAACCTGGAATGCCACCAGTTTTGTTTGTGTGTTTTTCTTATTCTTTGTTTATTTTTGTTGTTGTTTCTTTGTTTTTTTGGTCTCTGGTTTGTTTTTTTTTTCTGTTTGCTTTCGTTTTGTTTTTTCTTTGTTTATTTTATTTTTATGTAAATTCCTTTTCCTACATTCTCTGTGTTGTTGGACTCATAATCATAAGCCAGGAGAGAAGGATTTTTTATGATTTGTTTTTTTAATTGATGTTTGATGTAGTATGGATGTTATAGCTAACATCTCCAAGATTTACCATCATTGTTTTCTATGTTGATAGGCTGATTCCCCAGGCATTAATTTTTGATTTCGCATTTTGTTTCCAAGGAGTGAACCTCCCTGGGCGGTCCAAAGGGGTATGTCAAATGCCAGCATATTTACTGTCTTGGAAGTCAAAGTGGGCACGGGCCCCTGTTTTGTCTCTCGACACAAAATGCCTCAGGTGATAAGAACTGATACTACACTTGATCATCGCAGAGCACATCTGCACAGTGTGAACAAGACTCCCCCTTTTCCCTAGGGTAAGCTCTACGCCGGCCTCTTTCCAGTGGCCTTAAATTTCCAATACTCAGCTCGAAATTTGTCCGAGCCCCACTGCCTACCACCGTACTCATGCTGGAAGTCGTTCCAAGCATTCGGCAAGCTACGCCTCGCAGCCGCTGCAGTGCCAGAGCCCGATTGTGTAGAGCTCTGCATGGATGCCGCTGCCACCACAGCCGCATGCTCACCACGCACAGCAGCGCCAGTGATCTTTCGCATCATCTCACGACGTGCACGCTCAATCGCAGCTTCCTCCTCATCAGAGTCCATAGGTTTTTTCGATGGTTTGTTTCTCCTTCTTCGTGGCATCTGTGAACGCTCATCTTGGTGCCAATCCTCCACAGTACGACCATGCATTTTGTTGTGTGGATCATCCTCAATTCGGCGACTCTGTGCCACCAACTTTCTGAGCTCTTCCATGTCAGCTGCCTGAACGTAGGTGGCCCGTTCTTGGTTGATCTCTGCACGTCTTGCTGCTCGTCGCTCACGCTCCTCTTCACTACTGCTGCATCGCAACATGCTGACTCAAGGTGTCGCATCTTGCCCTTTGGCCTCATCGACCGATTGGCCGCCCGATGTCCTCTGCAGTCTATTCCAAGCCACATGCCACTTCGGACACCCAAGCTCCCAACATAGACAGCGCCCACGCACATCAGGATTAAACCCACGGTCCAAAACCAGGGCAATTCGTCCTCACCAACTTCCTCAGTAGTTGCAGCAGCACTTGAAAGCAAAGTCGCACCCACAAGCATTGCAACACGCGCATTGATTGAATTGTGTGATCCACCTCCATGACCTTTTTTCACATCGCAGTCAGCTCTGATGCAGAGATCTTGAAGAGCTCGTTCAAAAGCTGGACCATCAACAACTTTGGTGAATGAGTCAGCTACCAACTCACGACCCGCAAGATGACCCAACTCCCACTCCTCCTCCTGCAAAGCAGACCTCAAGATCGCACCCTGATTCGTAGATGTCTTGTGCGCCAACGCCAACTACCCTGTCCCTCACCAGTGGCCAAACTGATAGATGCCGCATTGTCACCCCACAGCCTCTTTGTCAATCTCTCCACTGGTTCATCGCGTAGAGCAGCTATGAGAGCAGCAGTGGCGCGGCCACCCACCAAAGCTTCACAAAGGCTAACAAGCTCGCTCTCCGCTGTTGACTGTGTAGGGAAAGGCTGCCTGTTGGTGGTCCACATCACCGGAGCCCCGGCATAGAAGTAGACTTGGCCTTGGACTGAACGATAACCCTTTGTGAAGGCATGCGGCATAGGAAATGTCAGAGTATGCTTCCACCGTGCGCACACATCGAGGCTTGTTGAGCTGCTGTCGTGCTCCATGAACTGGACCAGGATTGTCGGCATAGATGATGCCCCACGTAGGTCTTTTGAGATACACCATCATTTTGAGGCCGATGGACACTGCTAGCTCCGGAGCTTTTGTGCAAAGCCCGGACATCGCTGCTTCTCCAACTGATAATTCAGGTCGTGTTCTTGTTGCCAGCCAGAGTAGTGCTCCAGTGCAAGCTTGCGCTCGGCGCACCAGATCCAGATCATCACATCGAGAAAACTCCGCCTCTTCTTCAGGTGAAGGAAGTTTGAAATCCAATTGGCCAGCCATGCGTCCAACCTCCCACTTGTTGATCAACTCTTCTTCATAGCTACGCTGATGCAAGCGAAATCCACCGCCATGCTCCAGTCCATTCTGTTGTATTTCAAAACCACAGAAAGAAACAGTTTCCTGTTGTGTCGCCCTCACCGCATCAGCATAGTCCCAAGGTGCAGCAATAGATCGCAAGGCACATGCTGCCACCTCATCAGATGCTGCAAGTAGAACATCATCCACATAGATGGTCATCACACCGCGGTTGTGAACCTCCCTCGTTTCCAGACACACCTCACGAAGATGCCATAGATGCTGATCAGCTGCTTTCACAAAGCTGCCTTTCCACTTGACGTTTCCCTCATCACGCTGCCAAACCAGAGTAGGGATCACTGGATCTCTGTGATCAGACCAATCTCTCGGACTGGATGTCAAGCCATACATCGCGGCACCCACAATCCATACATCTTGATGTGAAGCAACCCCCAACTTGACATAGGCATAGGGGATGGTCATAGTCATCAGCTTCGTTCGATCAGCACGCTCGGCATTCAAGAAGGCGCACTTGATGTCAGTTCCGTAGATGGACCACTTAGCAAGAGCTGCATGCCGCACCACACATCGAATTTGAGAAGCATCACGTCCTCCAGCATTGGTGGCTGTGGCAACTTCACCTTCATAGTTTCCGCAGATGCATGCTCTGGCTTTTCGTCGTCCACCAACCTTCCTCGTGAAGACCATCTTGCTTGGAAGCTCTAGTACTTGATCTTTTTCTCCTCCGCCATTTGCTGCGCCTCAGCTCTTGAGACTTGACGCACTGCTCTTTTCTCTTCCACTATGGCTTTATATTCATTCATCATCGCCTGCTTCCAATCATCCCACTCCTTGTAGACTTGTTCAGTTGGAATGGTCTTGGTCACCAGAAAGTTCTCTTCCTCCTCCTTCTGTCTTTCTTCCAAGTCCAACGCCCGGAGTTGCAGCTCAAGGTCATACTTTTGATGGGCCAACATCGCGAGTAAAGGGATGCAAGCTGCTTGATCTGGATCCATGTCATCGACCAAGATGCACTCCTCTGACAGCACCTTCGATGTTTCTCGGTGCATCTTCAACAGTCTTTTCACCTCCACGTGTTGCCCTTCTTCTCCATCACTAACCTTGTTCTCCTCCCCCGAGTTGGACGCCAACTCCAACTTGGCCACCTGTGGGATGCCCTGCTTGAAACGAAGGCGACGTCTTGAAACCTCAGGGATTGGTTGTTTGCCAGGGCCAGTCAAACGCTCTTGGACAATCAGGTCGAGATTGAAATCCTCCCCCAGTCCAGCTTGTTCCACCACCACATCCGTAGATGCCAAAAATTTTCCATCTTCAAGCTGAACACAATAGCCCCCAGAGGTCAAAGAGGACCAAAATCTGGACCTATGATTCTGCCCCGAGATCGTTCCCACCTCCAAGCCGCATACCGTTGGTTCCAAGACTTCCTTTTGACAAAAACCTGAGTGTAGAATGGCAGCAAATCTGGTACAGGATAACCCACTTGTTGCAGCTGCCAACGTAGACGACGTTCAGCAGCATGACGGACTAGAATCGGCCAAAGGTCCTGGTTAATGTCGTGGAACTTCATCAGCACCTTTGCATGACGTTTCACAATGCCGATCTCATTCTCGGCCCGTCCGTTCTCTTCCAGTCACTGCCAGAGGTGTACGTGGCCACGATGTCTCGCTGGTGGCACCTTGAAGTAAGCTCCCTCATAGCTCTGTCCGCATGTAGTCGAAGGATTGGGAGCCCCAGACTTCGAACTTTTGAGTAGATCTTCGCCAATCCTTCCATCACATGACCAGTGGCTCGAGAGGCTATGACCTCAACAAAGGTCAGGGTTTTCACCTTGACTTTTTTGCTCTCTTCCACCAGCTATTCATCCAACTGTCGTAGGCAGTCTTGGCACGCTCTGTTGCTGCTTGATCTCCATCACACTGTTGTTCCTCTCCAGCTGCTTCAAACCGAGGCAGCTCACCATCCTCTAAGTCACCTTCTACCCCATCTTCATCGATCATCTCCTCAAGCGATGGTAGCGGAGCATCGTCAGATGGAACTTGATGACCAGGTCCACAGAGAGGTTTGTCATCTACTGTGGTTGGAAAGGTGTAGCAGCCAACAAGGATGTAGATGCCAACAGATCCAAATTGATCTTTTCCTCGCTGGAGTCTGCCAGATAGATCCACTGACAAGCAAAAAGCGCTGGGATGTTGAACACGTCGATGATGCCTAGATTGGCCTGCCGCCTCCACACAAGCTTTGCAATCTCGACGCATGGGCTGATGATCGTTCAACACATGGGCTTTCCATCGAGTCAATGCAACCTCTGACAATGGGCATAGCTGCGGCTGCTGATGCATGGGCTTATGGTTGTCAGACTCAGAGTCCCAGGGTGCCTCCTCCGCATTGCCCGGTGCCCCAAGCTGACAAGGCCCAGCATCCATCCTCTGAAAACTTCTCCTCAAGCCTTCTACCAAAGCAGCCTTAAGCCCTGGTGCCCATTCTGCCCGCGTGGCAGTTTCCTGCAGTCGCTCTTGCAGTGGTCGATGTTTCCAGCCCTGATCACCTCCGTCTCTCGGTGATGTAGCTCCCTCCCTCTCCTCAAAGCCCAGGATGTTATGTGCAAAACTTGTAGGCTTCACCTTGATGTGTCCAAACGCACCCTGTTCAAATGATGTCAACATCAGCTTGTACTTGTTCTGAAAGCGCTTCCAAGACTCCATGCGCCACACACTCATGTATTGATGTTTATCGACGTCTTGTTGTGACCTGTACTCCTTGGGGTCCTGTGGCTGTTGAAGGCCAAAAATCACCTTGTCGCACCATCGTGGTTTGTTGTGCTCAGCCACCATGTAGATCAACTTCATCTTGAAAAACAGTGCTATGTCATCTTCGACCCACTCACGCTGCTTCGATGTCAGAGATTCCAGGCCATAGGGCTCAGTTTCGCTTCTCACAGGTTTGGGGCCGTCGTCATCGGCATACCTGCATGCAGACACTGTTCTGCAGGGCGGACCCCCAATGATTGCATGAAGAGCCCCTGAGGTCGCGACCTTCAACAAAAACAGCATGAGCTGGTCGTTGTGAAGATCCATCTTGGGATTCAGCACTTTGTCAACACAGATCGCTACCGTCTTTGAATCTTCAAGTTGCTTCCATGTTTTGACATCAGGGCCGCTGAACAAGTGCAAAATGACTCGAGATACCCTCAACAACTTCCAGCTCCACCGCTGTCGTTCTTTTTGGTTCCATTCGCACTTCCACCACCAGCTGCCGCTACGCTATCACTCTTGCCTTTGAGATCCTCCTCCGTCCCCACATTGTTGGCCTTGTTGACGACCTCTTCCTTTTTTCCATCTTGTGAGGAGCTGTTGTTGGTGATCTTGTGGGTCTCATTCTTGGCTTTTCCTTTCTGCTTGCCCTTGCCCTTTCCTTTCTCGCCATGCTTCCCAGCTGCATCACCTGCATCACCTTCTCCCCCCACAGGTGGCTTCACCTGTGCCTTGTAGGGACAATCTTGCTGTTGATGTTGATTCGAGCTGCATGTCCAGCACCTGGTGCTCTTGTCGTTGCAGCCCTCCTAGGGATGTGGCCATCTACACCGTTGACCTTGTCGGCACCCTCCATCTGATAGCCAAAATTTGCAGGGCCAGGTTGTAGATGCCGTTGAAGTACAGGATTTGCCCCCAGTGGAAGGAATATGCATCGCAATCACTGTCGGTTTTGTTGGTGTCTTTGGCTCACTAGATGTCGTACTAGAAGAGGAATGAATTGCAACCTCGCCCTCAGCCAGGAGCAAATCGTAGAAGAGCCAAACATTGTCGATCCAGTGATGGGCAAATGTCCAAACTGTGGTTCATCCGAAAGGTGGCTATTCTGAAACTGGCCTGAGATGACCCATCCACTATTGGTCGTGCCATTCCATCAAGTGTCCTGATCAGCAACAGCGGATCAGGAAGCTGCGCTGCAAGCTCATTTGCTCTGCTGGCCTTTCTCTTCCACAATCTCAAAGCTGACACCGCTTCGCTTGCAGATTTCACCGTTGGGACTGTTGTGAGATCCTCCAACAATCGAGACTTTTCCACCAGGCCTCCAGGTTGGTAGGTGCGCAGCACTCGAAAAAGGATCTGAGTTGTGGTAAGTTCACAAGCAGCTATGATCTCATCCTTGATGGCTTTTGGCACTGATTGCAAAAGAAGACTGGTGACTCGTTGATCCAGTCGTTCAAAGCCAGCTGACAAAGGGGCATTCTCAGGAGCTGTGATGCGAAGCCGCGACAAAGGGTCTGCACCAAGCCCGTGCTCGTACTTCGCCGTTGTGGCCAGCAACATCTTCTTCCACCAGTTCGCTGCGTACTTGGACAAGTCCGCAACCAGAGGCCCCAGCTGGATGATCCAATCTCCAGCTTCAAGACTTGCGTCACGACCATCTGGACTTGGAAGACTTGGGAACTGGATTGGAACTGCTTTCAAATCACCATCTTCGACAACTTCTCGCTCACGTCTAGACGCACCACCAGGCTCACCACCCAGAGATCTGCCTCGCTGGCTCGCTCCACCAGATTCCATGCCAGCCGATCTTGAAGACATACATCTCCACTTCCACCAAACGTCATGCCCCGGCCCCGCAGCGCATCATCCACCACGCTAGCCCGAGCTTGTGGACATAAATCTCCCAGCGCAGTGCTGCAAGCCCGACCTTGATGTGATAGAGGTCCAAGCTCAATGCCACAAGCCCGACCTTGATGTGATAGAGGTCCACGCTCAGTGCTGCAAGCCCGACCTTGATGTGAGTGAAGACCATGCTCAATGTTACACGCCCGATCTTGATGTGAATGGAGATCATGCTCTATGTGACTAGCCCGAACTTGATGTGGATGAAGATCATGCTCTATGTGACTAGCCCGAACTTGATGTGGATGAACCCCATGCACTGTGCTAGAAACCCGATCTTGATGTGATACATCTCCATGATCATGCTGAAAACCACTGCCATCAGAACCGTTCAAACCAGCGTTTCGTTTCATGCTAGCTACTGACTCCTTGATATCTCTGTCCCTAGCAGTCTCAGAAACGAATGGCTGTGACCAGTACCCAGCAGGGAATCTAGACTGTCGGTCCAGCAACTCCTTCAAAGATTATACTTCTCGCTCTAACCAGGCAGTTCGTGCTTCTTGTGGTGTCATAATGTCACTTCTCGGCTTGAACTGAAGATCACCCATGACCCCTCTAACTTTTTGCGGAGGCTCCTGACACTTCTCATAGAAGCTCAAGTCCACTGGCCATGGTGGCAGTGGTGGAGGGTCAGGAGGCGGTGTGCCGGCAGGGACCCTCGTACCATTTGGAGTGCATCTGAAGGTATCAGGAGAGAACCACAACTGCTGCGAATCTAGAGTAGTTGGAGTTCTTCTTGGGGGCGGCGAGGGTTTCCTACGGTTCTCATTCCATGACGAAGGCGTAGCTAAATCACCACGCTGCTTTTCATCCATGAGCTTCTGAATCTCTTTGACCAACAGATCGTTTTCAGATTGAAGTCTCACGGCTTCCTTCTGGAAGTGTTGCATCAATTGATCCCCAAGTTCATCTTCCAACCCTCTTTCGAATTTCTCATCATTCTCTTTGACATTCGATACCCCAGGAGGTTGCTTGGTCACTACCCCAGCCCTTCTCTTCCATGCCCGTTCTGACCGCTTCCCAGTGACAGCATCGGCCAGAGGTGCCGCATTCTCATCGTCCTCCTTCTGATAGCTCTCGGCCATGGGAGGCTTCTCACCACTAGCGCACATGGAAGACCGCTTGGCTGCTGGGCGTGTGGAGTTCCATCTAGCTCATGATCAGACGGTATTGGGGCTTCCCAACCAGTAAGAACCTCAGGCCTCATCTGTTCCAACCGGTGATTCATTTGATTGTTTTCACTCCAAAAAGGACATGGGGCATCACCAGGGGGAACCGAAGCAGACCTCCTAGTAGCCATGGCGCAGTGTCCTATGCCCAGCTATTTGGGCTCATAACCCTTGGACGTCAAAGTGGGCACGGGCCCCTGTTTTGTCTCTCGACACAAAATGCCTCAGGCAATAAGAACTGATACTACACTTGATCATCGCAGAGCACATCTGCACAGTGTGAACCAGAACTGTAAATGATTGGGAACCCACCATCACATTAATGTTTCGTCCTGATTTGTGTGGGCCCCCCATCCCCCCCTCCCTCAACAATCGCTATTCCCTCTTTAAAGTTGTGCGCAAAAAAGCGGTTCCCCAGGAAAAACAAATGCACTTAAGTAAGGATTTCAATTGGCTACAATTGAATTTTACTAAAAACTTTTTTTTACCGATGAACTTGTGGTATTTGTAGTACTTACAGTACCTGTAGTGAGTGGGGTTCAGCATGTTGATTGCGTTACCTTTTCCACCTTAAGCTTTTTTCTTAATGAAATATGTAATAAGGGAAAGAGAAAGAAAAAGAGAAACGGAAGGAGAGAAAGAGAAAGAGAGAGGAAGAGAGAGAGAGAGAGAGAGAGGAAGAGGAAGAGGAAGAGGAAGAGGAAGAGGAAGAGGAAGAGGAAGAGGAAGAGGAAGAGGAACAGAGAGAGAGAAGAGGAAGAGGAAGAGGAAGAGCAAGAGGAAGAGGAAGAGGAAGAAAAGGTTGCTTGTGTACAAGGCGTGTCTTTCTTCTCTTGGCTCCAGGATCAGCTCTCGAAAAAAATGCTGCAAGTGTGAACCCTGAGAAAAGACCGACAGTGAACTGGACCCTCTCATGGCCCAGCGCCTTGGAAATTTGTGGAATCAGTGTTTTATAAGCGATCAGATTCTTTTGGGAAAGGTTTGGACTTTGAACTTGGCAATTGCTTTTGGACAAGGCCTACCGTTCTATCTTGGCTTCAGGATCAGCTCTGGAAAAAGATGCTGCAATTGTGAACCCTAAGAACAAACCTACTAAAGTGAATTGGACCCTCTCATGGCCCAGTGCCTTGGAATTTCTTTGGAAAAGTTGTTCTTTAATAAGTGTTTAATAAGCGATCTGATTCTTTTGGGAAAGGTTTGGGCTTTGAACTTGGCAATTGCTTTTGGAAAATGCATACCTTTTGTTTTAATCTTGGCTCCAGGGTCAGCTCTGGAAAAAATGCTGCAATTGTGAACCCTGAGAACAAACCTACTAAAGTGAACGGCCCAGCACCTTGGAAATTTGTGGAAAAGTTTTTCTTTAATCAGGGTTTAACAAGCGGTCTGGCTCTTTTGGAAAAGGTGTGGACTTTGAACTTGGCAATTGCTTTTGGAAAAGGCCTACCTTTCTATCTTTGCTCCAGGATCAGGTCTGGAAAAAAATGCTGCAATTGTGAACCCTGAGAACGAACTTACTAAAGTGAACTGGACCCTCTCATGGCCCAGTTCCTTGGAAATGTAGAAAAAGGTTGTTGTTTAATCGAAGGAAGTTTAGAAGTCAAACTTCCGACAATATGGACAGATGAAAAGCAGAGGTGGAGCAGAAGAATAGAGAAGAGAAGAGCAGAAGAGAGAAGATCAGAGAAGAGAAAGAGTCAGA
>Ga0126342_10012673_pt1 | contig 15012 bp, 12 predicted proteins | sample Cyp1metagenome_FD_92528 | JGI IMG/M metagenome (GOLD analysis project Ga0126342, IMG submission 92528) | Coral microbial communities from Lord Howe Island, Old Settlement Bay, Australia - Cyphastrea 1 metagenome | ecosystem: Host-associated > Invertebrates > Cnidaria > Coral ...
CGAGATGCTGCGGCCCCTGGAGCTGGACGCTTGGGCCTGCGTGGGCAACGTGGTTTTCCCCATGGGGAAAACCACGTTGCCCACGCAGGCCCAAGCGTCCAGCTCCAGGGGCCGCAGCATCTCGCGCGCCTCGCCGCAGTAGTCCGTGTAGATCTGCCCCGTGATGCACCCCGCGCGGAGGCTTTGTTGCCTTGGGGAGATATTACTAGGGCAAAATGGGGAGGAAAAATTGGTGGCGATGTGGTGTTTTAACAGCTTTTAACAGCATGTTTTTGGGGTCTTAATGGTGCTTTCACATGAATGAATTGTATTTAATTCATGATGCTTTTTAATGGGATTCAATAGCGTTTTAATTTAATGGGATTGAATAGTGTCTTCATGGTATTCAGTGGTGTGTTATGTGTTTTTTTTTCGGGACATTTTTTTTAGGATGATTATGTCACCATTATTTCACCAAATCATGGTGCTTGGGATGTTTTGTTGTTGATTTTTGGATGTGTGTTTGGCGAATTTTAGACCATGGTTCCAAATGATCGTTGATGCTTGTTGATGCCAAATAATATTATGTTTGTTTCTGTTTCTCGGTGCAATCCCCATCCCTACCGTGTTGCAAACAAACGAAACAAGTCTCTTTGCATATTTTTTTTGGTGACAAACAACTTGCGTATTGCAAGTGAAGATCTGGTAAGTGCAGGAATTGGACTATACACATGACTATACCAGGTGTTCACTTCCGATGGCTTCTGCGGATCTAATTGCAGGCAATTACACCATGTAGTAGTGGTTACCCTCTGGTAAACTAACATAACTATGGAAAATCACCATTTTTAATGGGAAAACTCACTATAAATGGCCATTTTCAATAGCTATGTCAAATTACCAGAGGGTACTTTGATTTTTCCAGCATTTTGTTGTTCCGGAGGATCTGTCGCCATATTTGTGGCGGTGCTATGGCTAGCCATACCACAACAAACCTACAACCGACACTGCAAAAATCAATGCTGCTTCGTTACATGGGCATGTTCCATCTTACGCGTCCATCTAGCTAGATATCTAAATAAATAAATAATTATATATATATACATATATATATATTATATTAAAATATATTATATTAAAATATATTATAATCATATATAATATACAATATATACATTATACATTATATTAAAATATATTATATTATTATATATCATATCAGTATATTACAGTAATATGCAGGAGCCACCATTCCTTGGCTTCGAAGCCATTTCGGAAATGCCCATCCCAACATGGTCGCAAAGTTGCGGGCACATGCCTTCCTGACATCCACAGAACCTCGTCTTCAGCTGGGATGGTACCCACAAAAGGTGATGGTTCTACCACAATGGATCAAACTGATTTTTTAAACCCACCTGAGGAAAAACAAAACACTGGAAAACAATGACACCTCTCTCATGCATGGTTCTTAGTCCATCTGGTATCCTGCAAAAAAAACACGTCGGATACAGTAGTACAATGTAGTACATACATTCCTCCATCCTCCATCAAAAAGGATGATTCAGTGAAGCCAGAAACAAACAACAACAACTCACGAGTCGGTTTAGCCAATGCTTTCACGCAAATATTGAGATGATGTTGGCGTTTGAAAGCCATGCAGGAGCCATAATGGTATGGCATCCCTCCATATTTTCACAATGTGGCAAACCTACCCTCTGGTTATTCAACATAGCCATGGAAAATGGCCCATCTATAGATGGTTTACCTATTAAAAATGGTGATTTTCCATGGCTATGTTAAATAACCAGATGGTAATAATAAACCATTCCTGATTGTGCTTTATTCTTGGGATCTCTTGGGTATACCCAAGTTTGGGATGATGCCCCCCCAAAAAAAAAACAGGGTTGGTTCATGGGATGTTGCATCCTGAGGTTTACCACACCTCCAAATTGTTCCGACCAGTCCCGGGATGATTGCCCTGGTTGTAGTTCCAGTGGTCGAACGGGGTCCCATATCCCAACGAATGGATGCAATGGATGTTATTACCAATAAGTTATTTCATATTACCCATATCAAAACACAGACCTGCACCCCAAGTAGGGGACCCATCGAGTCCCCACGAGTGACATGTCGTTTTGGAACTGCTCTTTGGTGCATTCCTCACGAGTCCTGCAGGATCCATGTGTGGAATCAATGGAATCTGCATGAATCTGCTGTGCTTGCCCATCCAAACCCAGAAGAAGCTCAACAAAACGCTGTTATGGGTTGGGTAGTTACGATCCATCCTACTAATCGGTCACTCATAAGATGTTTTTTTTTGATAAGTCATCACCCAAGGAGGGAAGTCACAACATGGAGGAAAGTGTGCATGATGAGAAAGTGGAGAGGCGTGCAAGTGGAAACGCAAAGGCCAAGCTAGCAAAGCTTGCATTTATTGCAAACGATGGCCCCCAACATCAAAAACACCCATGTCTGATAGAAGCAATTTCCAGTTCAAGGCTCATTCCGAATACGTTCCAGGCTTGCCACTTCGACAAGGCAAAACCCCAGGGAAGGGACTTCAATGATTCAGCCCACATTAGTATGATTAGCATGATTAGCTATTAGGTTTATCACATCATTAGATTTAGGCCCAAGTACCTAGAAAAATGGCGTGATACTGATACATATTATATCATATTATACTCAAGATTTTGGGACTAACTTTGACTTACCCATTTTCACAGCTACTGGGGGTCTAGGTACCACATCAGTTTTTCTGCCAGGTCTGATCACGTCCTGATTTCGTGATGCCAATTGCAGCCCATGGCGCTCAAGCACTGCGTTTGCGTCACCTGCCACGATCAGCTGATGCGCCTGGAAATTTCATATATGTGTCGAGTCCCATTTGGTGAAACTCCAAGTTGTTGATTGGGTTAACGAAATTGATAGGCTCATGGATTCAAGAACACTTGGTTATTGAATCATGTTATATAGTTTGTTTGGATGTGATGGGCATTTTTCTAGCACAAAGGCCCTTTTTGGGGGTTGCCGGTGGCCCCTGCAATTCAGTGGATCAACATGCTGCTGTGGAAGTTTCACCTTCTCCAGCACGACTTTATGAGGAACACATTCGTGCGTTATCTCACCAACAAAAGTTGGTCTTGCTGCAAAGTAAATAATGTGGGTAAAACAATGTCATGTTTACCAGTCCCTAAATCACCATTTTTATAGGTGGTATGGTTACCATTCCCAGTCATGGGTGGTATATGGCTACATTACTTTGGAATATGAGTTAGGGTCAAAACCCTGGCACAGATGGAACCATCGCACCAGTCCGGATTCAACATGTCAAATGGTCCCCCGGGATTTTTCACCCGTTTCCCCTAAACGACATATGTAAGGAATTTGACATTGCACCATTTCAAAACATCATAAGACATCCACGTTGATGGTTCATGATATTTCCCATAGACTTCTCCGATTTTCCTATAGGAAAAGCAATAGAATCTCCTGGATTTCCAAAGGGGCACTTTTCTGCCACCTTTAAAAAAGGACCCACCTGGACTCCAGGGGTGGCATGTGGACCAACGCAAACGAAGCTGGAGCTGGTTTTGTCCTTGGAGAGTCAGAGATCCCATGACCAGCCACGACCGGCCACGACTGGCCACCATGGATTCGTGATGCAAAAACCATAGGAAAACCATAGGAAAATGGAGGTTTACCCTCTGGTAAACTAACATAGCTATTGAAAATGACCATTGAAATAGTGGATTTTCCCATGAATAGCATGGTGGATCTTTCCATAGCTATGTTAAATTACCAGAGGGTAGATTCAAAATGATTGTCCTATAAAACATATATATATATATATGAACCTCCATTTAGGTCGGAGATTTCCAGTTGCCCATGTTCTATCGGATCTCGGAGGGTATCAACGGATGGGAACATCTTTGCTGGAAACCATGGGTGACTCCCAGCTCTATCATGGTGTCAATATGGTTCCCATCATCCAAATCCAAAAACAAATGCATCAGATCTCGGGCTTCGGAAGACCAGAAACTGAACCTGAGATGGCTGAGCCATCTCCGACTTTTCAATACTTTTCCACCAATGAGTCGTCACGATGAAAAACCATTATTTATTCCAATGAAACTGACATTTCTCCAGTTCCAACTTCTCCCGACTTTATATCCCATAAGAAATCCCCATGATATTCCCAGTAAATCCAAAATCAAATACTCCGTTTTAATTCGTTCATCATTTTCGCGCAACAAAATCATTGGATAGATGATCACCCAGTATATTACGAGTATATCATCAATATCCCCATGATATTCGTATTGATCATTTCTCCCAACTTTATCCCATGAGAACACCTACACTATTCCCAGACATCCCCATAAGATACTCTCATGATAGATATCTCCATGATGTCTCTGTATATTCCCATTCATTCCATTGATATTCCCATAGATGTCCATAGATATTTCCATAATGTGTTTATTTCCCTGATATTTCCATTCAAAACAAACATAGTTCCATATATAGATATTAGTTCCATTAAAAAATCCCCATATCTCCATAGATACATGGGAAAATCCACGAGCTAAATCACCATATTCAATAGCTATGTAACAAATGACCAGAGGGTAAACCTCCATTTTCCTATGGTTTTCCTATGGTTTTCCTGTGGTTTTCCTATGGTTTTCCTGTGGTTTTCCTAGTTTTCCTATGGTTTTCCTATGGTTTTCCTATGGTTTTCCATTGAAAAAAAAACATGGTTTTCCACCGCTTCCACCGCCACGGCTCCGTCAAGGCCGTGAGCACCGAGGCTTCGTCGCGGGAGCGAAAGTCCAGGGCCAATTCGGCGGCCAAGAGCTCCAGCAGCTCCTTACCTCGGGAACGACGACGGGAACGACGACGGCGTGCCGCCATGGAACCATGGGAGAAAGATGATTGATATGTAGATATTGAATCTATAGAAAATCAATATATCTATCAATATAAATCAATATGATATATCAATATAGATGATAGATATTGATCATCTGATAGATTGTTTGGATATAGTGAATAGTGGATGATTGTGTTTTAAGAGTCATTTAAGAGTGCTTTAAAAAAAAAAAACGTATGTGACAAGGATAAGAACCATCACAATTCAGCAAGAAAAGGAAAGCCAGGCCATTTGTGGACATTTGCCCCAGTCCTAACCATCATTACGTAGTCCCGGCTGTCCATATATCCAGATACATCTAATGTTGAGTATCACATGCCATAACTGGACAGGATTTCTGCGAAAAGATGGTTGCAGTAACCTGGACACGTGGATTGTGATGATGATGATGATGATGATGATGATGATGATGACGATGACGATTTTGCCAGTCATGGCAATGGTTTCATGTGGCAATCAAAATCTCACGAGACATATTTCAAGATCTGTCAATATAATGCAACAGATATATTTCAATTTTCAACAGATATTTCAACATATTATTTCTGCATATGTCCGCATCAATTGTCAATGTTGAATGTCCTTTCAACAGAGTCCCTCAGCGGTGAAACCACGGTGCCCAGCCGTCGTGACAGGCACCGCACCAGGTACACATGACGACCTCATCGCCGGGAAATGGAATCCGGGAGTGTTTTTTGGAGGGGTTCAATGCGTTGCAGCTCAAGTGCATATATAAGATAAATGAATATAAATTATTATCTCTAATTGCATATAAACATATCCTAATGTATATATATATAATATAAACGTATGCCATATCCCAATATTACAATTCGAGATATTAACATAATCTATATAGAGAGTCCTATCGCTCTGTATATAAACATATCCTAGAACTATAAGTCAGTATACCATAAAACAATTTTCAGGGATGCAACCTCTGAGGTTGACCGGGCTCGTTTCAGCCCTGAAATTTCTGGGGATATCATCCCCTTCCCGTCAAAGAGCTGTTTTCCAACACTTAAACCTCCAACATCCCCAACCAGAAAAACAAAAGATATTGATGTTACTGTATAAGAGGCTATATGCTATAGCAGCATAAATAAGCACTACCCAAGCCAACACCACGAATTCAGCAAACTTCTCCCAAGCCACTGTCACTGGGCACAGTGCAACGACCCAAAACCAGGGTCTTCTGTCGGCTGTTCTCCTGATATCCCAGGACCAAGGGGCCTTCTCCCAACACTTCAACCGTTTACACAATCCTGGGCAAGTTTGGATGCAGGTGGTGGTGTATTTTTATATGTTTAAACACATTTAAGGATGTTAAAACTTATTTCGAATATAAAGAGGTCAAGTGCCTGCGTCTGGACTTCAATATGGATTCCAAGCAATCAAGAAAACACATGTCCCCATCTCGTCCAAAATCAACTCAGCACATCATATACCGCTCGAGTGGGTTAAAGGATGTTGGACAGTTCCCTGCACCGTTTAATGATGTTTGAACGTGTTCAGCCCGACCCTGAAATACCCTCCAGTCAACTAACATAGACATGGAAGCCATGGCCCGCTTGGATCCATTTCGTTCATGGTGTTTTTTCATTGCAAACTACTAAACAAACAAAGGGTAATCAGCATCAAAGACATCTGACTCATCTTCAAAGCATGTGGGTGTTCCCTAAAATATGGCTACCCCCATCCAAGTCATGGATGACTCTCTTTCTTAGGATTCAAAGCCATGGTGACTGGGGGTATCCCCTCAGCTCCCCGTCCTTCAAAGCCACCTTGGCCTGGCTTTGAAACATGAGGCTGGGCTGAAATGGACTTGATTTAAGTTTGGAAAAGAACGATTGGCCAGATCACCAAAAAACACCCTCTTGTAATGACTAACAGAGCTATGGAAAATGGCCCAACGAACGATGATTTACAGATCAAACATGGTGATTTTCCAGTGCAAACTGTTACATGACCAAAGGGTAAACATCAAATATCCTGTAAATCCCACTAACAATCTCATTATTGTAGATAAATCCCACGACAAAAGTCCTCATGGTGAAATAACCAGGGCTTTCCGCGAGAAAAAAAAACAATCCCTCCTGCAGACTGGCCAGCGCGGGTTTGCGACACTTGGTGAAGCAATCGGCATCCACCAAGCACGGAAGTCCCACGTACCTCTGAAAATTCCGGTGGTTGGGCCCGGCCATGTTTTTTTTTTCACGGAAATACCATGCGTAACAATGCGTAAAAGAAGCATCTTCACAAGCCATGTCTTGATGATCTTAATGGTTGAATATCATGTTGAATCCCAGATTTCGATGATTTATGATGATGTTTGATGGCTGAATCCGCCGAAGAGTCACTGTTTCTGCATATGTTGAATGATGACATCACCATCTTTGATCTTCCACCAGGAGACTGTCCAAGCTCGCGATCGAAGCGACCCATGACGTCCACATGACACTGCTCGATGCTACGCCACATGGCTGCGTTGGCTTGTTCCTCCACCAGGATCCCAAAAACACGAGGATGGGAACTGTACCCTCTGGTAAACATACAAAAAACATTCAAAAAACTATTGAACATGGCCCATTTACAGTTGATTTATGTTGATTTACCTATTACCAATGGTGATGTTCCATAGTTTTTTGTAAGTTTACTAGAGGATAAATCCTAGAATCGCTTGGGTGACAAAAATGGGGATGGACTGGGACTATAAACTCCCACAGGGCTGACCTTAAGGAACACTAAAAAGGCAATCATCATCAGTCATCTATCTACAGTTTCTATCTTTATCTCCTTCCATCATATCCATTTATATCCCTATTATATCACGATCTATCTATATCTATCTATATCTAATATCTACCATCATATCCCTATCATATAATATAAATATACCGGTAAATTCTCAATAAAAAATCATATCATATCACCTGTTCTGTAACCCATTGAACCCCCCAAACATCCAAGCCATTGGAGCATTTTACTATTGAATACTAAATTTCTCATGGGTTTTAGGGATCCCCCAGTTCCAGAACCCACCCCCAAAAAAAAACATTATCATATATTATCATATATTATCATTATCAGATTGATTAACATATATTATATAATTATATATAATAATATTATATCCCTATTGTATCACAATTCTGTAAGCCATATTATCCCATCATTACCCTCTGGTAAACTAACATAGCTATGGAAAATCACCATTTTCTAGCTGGGACAATCCACTATTTCTATGGGCCATTTTCCATGGCTATTTTGACATAACCAGAGGGTAACCCCCAAGAAGCATCTCCTGCAGCGCCAGCTGTTTCCATCCAATCTGCGTTCCGCTGGGCTCTCTGAGGCGCCGCTGCCACGCCAGCCCCGCGCTGAGCGCTGCCTTCACGAAGCCGGCGCCACGCGCGTGGCGGCACTGCGCCAGGGACTGGGCGGAGCCACGGGGGGTGACGGACCAAGGGAGTTTTTCATGGAAAAACCATGTGAAAACCCTGAAAAAAATAGAAATCAATGAAATTCTGTGGTAAAATCATGAAACATGTGTTGTTTTCCTAAGAAAAATGTTTTTTTCCGATGGAATCTTGATTTTTATGCAAGTTTGAGGAGCTTGCGTAGTGATTCAACAGAAAAGATGAATGAAAAGTACATGTCACCGTTCAAAAGTATTGGAGAATCAATTTTGTTGATTTTTGATGGTTTTGATGGTTTTTGAGTCACGTTATGATCCATTTCGATGCACTTGGATCATCTTGGGTCATTTTGGAGGGTACATGATTGGAGCATCACAACCGCAGCTTCACCCAGGCGACCACCATTTGCAGCCCGGAAACTGCACCGTCCAGTGAGGCCAGCACGGGCTTTTCGATGACATTCAGACTTTTGGCCTTGGCATTTTTAGCATTTTTGGTGAATGAAATGACCCAAAAATACAACGTCAACTCACTAGTGGGTTCCCATATGGTTTGGTGATGTTTGCCACCTGGATATCCATGGCTGTCCAAGGCCCCAGTCACCTCCCCATGATTTCCCCATGGTCGAGTGGCGCAGCATTGCTGCCGTAGCTTTTGCAGATTGCAGCAAGGGTCGAAAAAGAAGGCCTCAAAGACATAGGGAATTCAGACCTCCCAAAAAGAGAACCTGACTGATGAAAAACTAATGAACACAGAGTCATACAAAAAAACATATGCAGATGTATAAAGTAATATACTGGTAACCTGGTAACTGGACAGCATGCGTGTTTGGACTGTTTTGGGACTCCAAACTGTTTCTTGGAAACGCACCCGATTGAAGCAATCTGCAAATCCCAAAGCTGTCTCCTTAGGCCGTCAATTTTGGGGGTGGTCTAACCGCGCTTCAATGAACGATCACCCATGATGTTCAACATCTTCGGCCTATTTCATCCAAAAAAACACACAAGATGCAAAAAGATGCAACAAAATGCAACAAAAAGATGCAAAAAGTTCATCATCTCTATATCTTGAGTCACCGGATGGCACTATTTTTTCCACGCCCCAAAAAATATGGGACATCTCAACATCTCAACCTATCCACCTCTCCCATGGCGGCGCAGCCGGGGCGCATTGTCTTCGGGATCCTTGGTGCAACTTTGCGACTCGGTGGTTTCGGAGATGGTCTGGAACTGGAAGGCGTGCTCCATCATGGACCAACAGCCATTCACCTCCTGGCGCTGGGGCTGCTGGGGGGGATGGGGTGGATCCATTTTTTTTTTTGCAACTCCAATAAATGGAAAATCACCATTTTGAATGGGAAAATCAACTAGAAATTTCCAGATTTGAAAAAACACAGAACGCCCAGCTGCATCTGACGCTGTGTAGGACACAGCACGCTCGCGCATGTTGTGGGCTCGCAGTCGGAGCTGCCAGCGATACACCGAGCAAGGCATGTTGTCCTGAGTGATCCCATGTTGATTTCCCCAAGATGCTTTGGACATCCACAAGAAAAAACAATAGTCGCTGAGTGAACCAATTTCCAAACACTGTATCATCGATATTGTTGGTTGGCGTCTTCTCATATTCCCACGATTAATCCATAATATTCCATTCTAATCAAATCCCTATTCTGGGATATAACTAGCCAACATTACGGAATCCCAATCAATCCAATAACGTCCCATTAAATCCCAATTATGGCTGTAACATGCTGTAACCTCCAAGCATCAGCCAGGGTTGGCGTGCGAAAATCTCGCCGATAGTACCTGGGGGCCAACAAGCCAAGATGTGGCGGCTACGGCACACCATAGATGTTTGGCATTGCCTGGCCATGTTTGGGGCAGGTATTCCCCGAAAAAATGAGGCATAGAACTTTCACGGGCTAGTACCCATTTCAATAGGATTACAATGTTGGCTAATATAAAATATACCTACACCGATCATGGGAGTATTATTCATAATAATCTTGCTTTAGGCTAATAATATATACATACACACACATATATATAAGTTTATAAATAAATAAATAAATTAATAAATAAGTAAATTAATAAATAAATAAACATATTGTATATATACATATAATAGATATAGATAGTCAGGTAGTAAAATCACTATTAAGTCCTATTATACACTTAATCACTTGGGTTTTTGATGTTTCGCCAAGGCGCAGGATGCCAACCTTCCGAAAGCGTTCCTCCAGGACCTGCGTGGTGTAGGGCGAGTAGCTCTGGTTCTGCTGGGGATCTTCTCCCCAAACGTACTCCTGCGGCCGGGCTAGCGGTTCTTTAACAGTCAGCTATGGAATATGATCAGTTTTATTATAGGTAAATCCATGGTAAATCCATGGTAAGACCATGGTAAATCCATGGTAAGACCATGGTAAATCCATGGTAAGACCATGGTAAGTCCATATGTAGACCATGTTCCATTGTTATGTTAAATTACTGGAGGCTACCCTCCAGTAAACTAACATTGATAATCATTGATATGGAAGATCCACGACATGTGATACTACCATCCCACGGAATCAGGAAGAACCGCCCAAGCAAAAAACATCATGCGAGCTCTACTATTCGAAAACAAAAACCATCAAAAAACAATCTCAAATTGGAATAGTGTTGACTATATAGATTACTTTTATACTCAAATTGCCACTCTTCACCACTAATCATAATCTGGTTGGTGGATTGAACCTACCCCTCTGAAAAATGATGGAGTGAAAGTCAGTTGGGATTTTCTGACATTCCCAATTAATATGGTACATATATACATATATACCATCTGGTTATGACATGCACAGTTCGCTATGGAAAATCACCATGCTATTAATGGGTAAACCATCTATTATATATACCCTCTGGTAATTTTACGGTTCGCTATGGAAAGATCCACCATTTTCTAGCTGGGAAAATCCACTATTTCTATGGCCATGGCTTCAATAGCTATGTTAGTCATTACCAGAGGGTAACTGGAAAATACCATCTATAAATGGATGATATGGATGCTTAATCTGGTGGAACATACAATTAAAATATTATAAATATGGAAATGTAACAAATTACCAGAGGGTAAGCCTCCATTTTCCTATGGTTTTCCTATGGTTTTCCTATGGTTTTCAAGGCACCACCAGCCACCGAAATTGCTGCAGAAACTCCACCGCTCTCCTTCCCCGATGTGCCGCCAGGGCCGCCGGAGCCACGAGCCGGGAAGGTCGTGCGCCAATCCGAGGTGCCTTGCAACAGGAAGCAACAGGAAAACCATAGGAAAACCATAGGAAAATGGAGGTTTACCCTCTGGTTATGTCAAAATAGCTATTGGAAATGGCAATTTATAGTGGATTTTCCCATGAAAAATGGTGATTTTCCAGTTCGTTATGTTAGTTTACCAGAGGCTACCTACCATATTTTGTTGGCCCATTTTTTAGGGAATATCCCGAGAAAATATGGCCTGGAATATGGTATAGTAGCATTTTAGGATCCTGAAATTTCCATTGAAACGATGGGATGATGATCTAATGATGGTACCACCTTCTGAGCTGTTCCAAGTTCTTCAAGTTCTTCATCTTTAAGTTACCATCTGGTTATTTAACATAGCCATGGAAAATCACCATGCTATTAATAGGTAAACCATCTATTTCGATTAGGGCCATCTATACCATGGCTATGTTAAATAACCTGAGGGTACACCTAAGTTACACCCAATGGACAAATGGTCATCAAATGGACCAACCGTCAATCCATAGGAAGACGACTAAAAACTTGCTGATTCTAAGGGTCAAGCTGTTACAATTTTATGGTTGCTTTCTCAACCGTCAATCCATAGGGGTGGTTCATGGCATTGCTGTACTAACATTGACTCTTACTAATCCATCAATAGTCCATTGCATCCCTATTAATAGTCCATCACGAATCCGTGAGTATTATCTCACTACTACATATACCATTTAATAAAATATTTAACATATATATATATGCCTACCTATTGATTAGTAATACATATATATATACATAATCCCATTAACATGTGGAATAGATCACCGAATTCGCATGTATCATCTGGTTATGACATTCACAGTCCGCCATGGAAAATCACCATGCTATTTAGTTCGGTAAACCATCTATTTCGATTAGGGCCATGGCTTAACCATGGCTATGTTAAATAGCCAGAGGATATATCAATTTATCCCATTGGAATATATCCATAGATTGGAATATCCCATATATATTCCATTGTGATGTAGATGACTTGAAGATTTCCAGCTTCAGGTGACCCTTCAGGTGACCCAAACGATGCCGCGCCAAGTGACAATGCCCCTCCTGACGCCCAGCCGTCAACACGCGATCCATGATGCTCTTCATCTGCCGATGTGCACCCTGGCGGCGTTTTTTTAAGGTGGAACCTGTTGGGGGGTGAGTCATTGAGCCACTTGCAAACGTAACATGATTTATGGATAATGTGTCAATGATTTGATACTTAATGGTACCTTCCCAATTAAACAGCCTAGGGGTTTATTAATCCAGGGTTGACATTAGTTTTTTTTTTAATAAATTGGATATGCTTCGACCCTGAAAAGACCGATGAAAATAGATATGAGCATATATGAGTATATTACCTGCTCGTTAGGTGCAAGTATGTAAGCACATTTGCGTGTTTGCATCTGGTTGTGCAGTCGATGATGTTCAAAAACGTAAAACGCGCGAATTGTTGGCTCTCAACAGAAGTTGCTTCAAACCCCGCTTTGGTGCGGTAATCGACACAGTTGTACTATAGATCAATGAGACTAAACAAGCCATCAAGTGTTGATGTTCACCATCATGAAACAACCAAAAAAAAACAATCAAATTGGTAGGCCCTATCATATCAATGACGGAGGCGATGCCCCTATGATAAACCCAAACATCACCAAATTAGGTCACCTTTGGCGTAGGCTCAGCTGCTCGGCCCCCAACGAAGCGGGTTTGATATCCTCTTAGTAAGGCTTTGTTGATGGAGGGGGTAACTTTTGGGTGGCACACTTTCAGGATTTCATCAATGTCCTCTCCAGGATTCTCCCGGAAGCATGGATAGCATGGTCACCACACCTGAATCTCATGGCTTTTGCACAGAAAGCGTTTCTCCTCTAAGGCTCCGATCCGTTCAACACTGTCCTCAGTCGCAGATTTTAATCACCATGACATGTTAGGCTGCCATGGCTATGGCTATATATATACATATACATAAATAAATAAATAGATAAATAAATACATGGATATATATATATATTTTGACATGTTCATGCTATTTGTTGAAGCCACTGTTTTTCACCATGTCCATTCAACCAATAACGGCCCCCTCGACTCAAAGGTGGTGGTGGTAAGCCTGGTGGAGTCCTTGCCGACATGGTCGTCCTGCTAGTTTTGAAATAAGGCCATAATTGGTTAGATATAAAATATATATATTATATATATATATGATAGTTAAGAATTAGCTGGGTATAGAATTATTCTATAGTTAATATTAACTTATATATATATATATATATCCCACTAACTGGTGATATACCCAATAATATAACTGGTGGTTTTATATAACTACTATAGTTTCTGGTTATGACTAACATAGCCATGGTATAGCTGGCCCTAATCGAAATAGATGGTTTACCTATTAAAAAAAATGGTGGTTTTCTATGGCTATATATATATATACTGGTTGGTGGTTTTAACCATCTTGAAAAATATGAGTCAATGGGAAGGATGACATCCCATATATGAAATGGACAATAAAAAATGTTTGAAACCACCAACCAGTATATATATATATATATATATGATAGTTAAGAACTAGCTGGGCATTCTATGGCATTCTAGTTAATATTATATATATATTATACTATTATAGTTATAATTAGATATGGATGTGTTCACAACTAGCTGGTGGCCTTTATTTCGTCCGCTGGGCCTCAAAGCAGCCCAGGTGCTGCTGGCTCCCCATTGGGCCCTGTGAGCAATGGCAAGTCCAAACGGCATGGCGCCAGCTCCTGGTGTGTAATGTATCTGTCTCTACGATATCTAGGTAAGTATGTATGCAAGTAAATATGTATGCAAGTACAGTACATAGTTAAATTATTGTTAAATTTATCAAAGGGTATTCAAATATACGACGGCCAAGTCAAATCACCATCTGCTTCATGGTTAAAAATCATGTAAATCCGCATGTTTATCCATGTTTCATGACTAATCAATGGGGACTTACTAACCGGGCTTCTTAACCACTTACCCTTGATGATCCTCCAATCAATAGTAACAATAACCACGCTTTGTACAAGTCCCCATTCAGTGGATTCTATTTACAAATGGATTATCATGATTATAACATAGTCTAACTATGGCTGGTTGGTGGTTTTAACCATCCTGAAAAATATGACTTCGTCAATGGGTTTCGGATGACATCCCATATATGAAATGGAAAACCAGATGGTTAAAACCACCAACCAGATGGTTAAAACCACCAACCATATATGGAAATGGAACACCATATATATATATATATATATAAATATACTGTATATATATACACATACATACATACATACATACATACATACATACATACATACATACATACATACATACATACATAACATTACATAACATTACA
>Ga0126342_10012674_pt1 | contig 15011 bp, 16 predicted proteins | sample Cyp1metagenome_FD_92528 | JGI IMG/M metagenome (GOLD analysis project Ga0126342, IMG submission 92528) | Coral microbial communities from Lord Howe Island, Old Settlement Bay, Australia - Cyphastrea 1 metagenome | ecosystem: Host-associated > Invertebrates > Cnidaria > Coral ...
ACTTTTGGCATTTTTGCACTTGGTGCATTTTAAAGCCAAAAATATGAGCGTATTTTCCCGGGAAATAAGCGTAAATACCCGGGAAAAAAGCGTAAATGCCCGTCCGTCAAGAAACAAATGCGCATTTTCTAGTTCAAGTGAGCATAAAAAGTCAGAACGAGCATAAATCCAAGTGAAAACTGCTATGAGCAGAAAAAAGTGCTAAGTGAAGATCCAGGTATATATCATATAATATATGTCATATAATATATATGTCATATAATATATGTCATATAATATATGTCATAATATATTTATATATATATTATGACATATTATAACATCCACTGCCAGACTGCAAATGTGTATGGTTTCCCATACAAACCGTTGATGGCAAAACGAATAAACCGTTGCCAATCGTTGCCAAGTGGCAAAGCCCATCCAGCTCAAACCGATGAACACCGATGCGCCCATCAACGAGTGCAAGGCCACAAGTGAAATGGCCACTTTCAACGGTGCCTGAGTTGGCTGAGGCGACTGCTGGGATCAGCGATGTTTTCTCTGTGAAATGGGATATTTGGTCCCACACAGCCAACACATCTGAAAAAAAGCATCAAGTTTCATGATTTTGGATGATTTTGGATGATTTTGGGGTGTTCAAGTCTATTCAAGTCTATTTATCGACATGTCTCAGGATCACATTGCAAGTGTAAGGCAGCCACCGTGAGCAGCAATACGTGGATTTGGCGCAATGCCTGCAAGTCTTTTTTTTTGGACAAAATTGTGCAAGTTTGCAATGAGGTCACAATGTTTTTTCAAGGCTGAAAATCTAAGTGTTTCTGTGTTTTTTCTAACTATCAAGCAGCTCCAGCATCTGGAGTCATATCTACCATCTGTGAATTCATGAAACTGCCATCTGCGGCAAGATGCGGCAAGTTTTGGACTGCGCGTTGATAGTGAACTTGGGATCTAATTCACACCCAAAGAGTGCTTACTTCTTGAGCTTGCGGATTATCAACCGATTTTTTTGAAAACATCTATGTCATCTATGTCGTCTATGCAAACTTGACTCAAAATGACACCAAGTGGCGCGTCTGGCTTTGTCCACATCAGTGGTGATCATGTTATTCAGCTTGCCACTGGAGAAGCTCAACATGGAGTCTTGTCGTAAAAGGATCACCTGCCCGATGGATCCAATGGATCGGATGGATCCCATGTGATGCCCGCGGGTGAAGATCGCTGCCCGCCTTACGAAAAATGGATGCGATCCTGAGAACCGGTGGGTACAGCGGCTACAGGACGATGTGTGGACTCTGGGCCGCTGAAGGGCCTACTTAAGTTTTGATAAGTTTTGTTGGTGGGTCTATAGTTCGACTTTTTCTGGAGTCATGTTCTTTCGTGCGATTTGATGTGCTCTCATGTGATCCTGCACATGAATAGTGTATTGAATTTGGGGAATGCCAAAATGACCCATGTGGAAAGCCTCCTGTGGTAGTTCCTGACCGTCAAATCCTTGCGAAATTGGATGAAATTATTGATTAAATTATATGAAATTGGATGTAAAACAGAATGAATATCCGATATTCAATATCCATTTATTTGCCATATTTTGCCATATTTCGCCATTACCAAATGATATTTTTCGGGGCACCTTACATGATACCATGGCTTTCAACCATCTCCGGAAGTTCGCCCAGCAAGCCACAAGGAAGAGCGAATCCGAAGACCACAGCTCTGCAAACCGATGGATGCTGCGGCATCCACGAGAGCCTCATGGAGCTTCAGCTCCAACACTGGAAGTTCCATAGTGATGATCACACATTAATTCCACTAACATAACAACTCTACATACAAAAACATACCGTACTTGGAGACTTGGACTATGATGGTAAAACAATATACAAGATATCTTTATATAATTTATATGTAAAGGTCATAGTCCAAGTCTCTGCACCATCAATATTACAAACGCCCGGAAGGGACCGAGCATATCCAGTACTATGTCTGGAATGTTCGATGATTTCCCGATGATTTCCCGATGATTTCCCGATGATTTCCCGATGATTTCCCGATGATTTCGATGTCTGAGGTGAAAACGGCAGAAGCCTCCGCTGTGAAAAGCGCCAAACACAGTAGCAAACCTGTTTGAAAAGCGCTCAAAATGAGGATAGCAACACCTCGCAACTCAACTGCAGATCCGTAGGGATCATGGGTTGTGATTAGCTACAGATCAGCAACGAATCTACTTTGAGCCTTGAACAACTGCACAATAGAGCATATATATATATATGCGATATATGTCATATCTATGTCATATATGCCATATGAATCCATATGAGTTACATGTCAAGTTGTGATGAGCTTGCCTTCCGAGGTCGTCGAGTCATCCTTCTCGACAAACTTCACCAGTTTGTTCAGGAACAATGGGAAGCTGAAGTCAAGCAACGCCTGCGTGTTTTTTTGCGTGGCATATTTATCAGGTATCATCCGGTCATGTGCAGGTTTCATCAGGTTTCCATAAATGTTGGTACCCCCAAGGAGGGTTTATTTCATGGAAATCCATGGAAATCCTATAGAAATGGATGATTTAGGAATACCCCCATTTCAGGAAACCTCCATGTCACCACATGTTTTTGCAGCCTCTAATAAGAGATGAAACAAAGGGTGCCTGCAGCACTCTCAACAACCATAGCCACCGCAAACGCGGCACGTGAAGCTTCCACAGGACTCTCATGAGTTGCCTGGAATGGTAGCACATTCCAAGCAACTATAACTCAAGCACTATTACCAATATTGGTGATATTAGTAATAACAACTCCTTATCAGATTGGTGTCATTGGCTGCAGATCACGAAGCTGAACAACAAATGTGCAGCCAGTAATGGTGTTGCTACCGCTTTGGTGAATCATCATGTTGCAAAATAAAAACTGGCATTCCAATCTAAACAGGAACTAGTGAACTAGAATACTACTTGATCGTTTTGAACTCGACGTTTTTTGTTTGTAGGATACTTACTGTGGCTGTAATGCAGAAATATGCAGAACATGCAGAGCGGATTCAAAACGGCACAGCGCATCTAAAAGACTGAGCCCCTTGCCAACCACGTCTGCGCGTTCCACCCGTCACCTGAGAACAAAATGTCGCTTGAAGGTGGCGGCAACTTTTGGATACAACGTGTGCCACGCGCTTTTTTTCAAGTGACATAAAGTGACAACTGCTGAAGACTTAGGCAATTCCCGGCTGAGATGCGACTCAGTTCCAGCCTGTGCTCTCCACTGGCTTTGGAAGGCTTTTTGAAGCTCCTCGATACAGCACCGTTCAACGCGAAACGCAAGCGATTTCAAGGGAAACCGGGATACCTGGACATGTCCGATACTTCCAAATGATCATTTTCCGAAAAACTGTACACACGTTGGAAAAAAGTGATTCTATAGATAATATATGATAATATCTACAGTAATCTATGGATTATCTATGGTTCCTATCATTAAACATGTCTCTTACATAACTTACACGCATGAAAAATAGGACGGAGCTGCCGTGAAGAAAAACTAACAAGGCCGCCTCTGGCATCGCCGAAGGCTCCACATCGAAGAGTTCCGAGGCCTCACCGAAATGGTGACTTCATGGGAGAAAAATGGAGAAAAGGTCAGGTCACCATGGGATTCCGCAAATGGGTACAATATGGGTACAATATGGTGACAATATGGGTACAATATGTATGGTGACAATATGGTGACAATGTGGTGACACTGACACCTACGACTTAGGGGATGACCATCTCTTTTCTCGAAAAATCCACCAGGATGACTGACCATGGCATTGGTTTCCCAACCATCAACCAGCTGATCTATCTCCACTGTATCACCATCTTCCCCATAGAACCCCAATAAAGGGAGGCCATATGGAGGTTTCCTGAAATAGGACTACCCCATCCAATATCATCCAATCATCTATTCTACGAATTCGGGTTTTCATGGATTTCCCCCTTTTTTTACCATTCAGATCATCCAGCGACAAAGGGGTACCCCCAGGACGACATGGAAACGTCCCCATTTTTTCGACCTGCAGCTGCTCCGTCTCCACGGAGCGCCGCAGCAAGGGAAAGACCCAGCTGAGGAACAGCCGCGAGATCCAGGAGCCCTGCGCACCGAGCACCGCGCTGAGGGATGCTTTTGGGAAGACCATGGAAGACCTTCAAAAAACATAGGATTTTCCATGATAGTGTGGGAAACCACCCAAAATCATGGAAAATCCTATGAAAATCTCATGAATGGCTTAACTATGCTTAATGGAAACGGGAGGTGTAATCCATCCGAAATTTGGAGGTTTAGCAGTACATTACTGATCTTAAATTCCTATTTTTTTTCCCAATGGACCCACTAGTGGGTATAAGCATCTTTGAACCATCCCCACAACCCCGCATCCTTCCACCATGTCCCACGATCAGTGCCGTGGCTCGTCTGGTGAAAAGATGTTGGAAAATTTGGCAACCATCAGCCAGAATCAGCCAGTCACAGCCGACAATTGACACTGCATATCACTGCATGTTTCCAAGACCCCTCAGACTTGTTTTAAGCAGACTCCCATGGCTCCTTGAAGGGTGTAGAATCCTCGGAGAGGGGTATCCTTGCCAGCCGGGCGCTTTCCAAATCCATGGCGCCAGAATGGCACGCGCCAAGCGCACGCTTACGCACGCTTTGCACTCTGAAGCAGAGCCCATGGTCCCGTTATGTCCTGTTGTTGTGTGGTGCATATTGTGTTTATTTGTGTTATGTCCTTGTACCGCCCATAAATTTTCTGTACAGTCCAACAATGCAATGCCAGTGAAATCACACCATTGCAAGTGACTGCTTTGTTGTGGCTATGACAGGTAGTCTTGCTGGTAGCAAAAACAAAGCTTAAGCATTTTGGATGCCTGGGATTTTTTGCTTACAACTTGCTACAACCAAATGGCTTCAGCAGGTTGCCAATCAACTCCGAACCGATATCCCAGTTTTCTTTACCAATGGCGTGCGGTCCAATCATGACAGAATCAACTCTATCAACGCATGACATCAACAATAACTATTGTAACTATGTATCTTCTCACAACTACCGGAAAGTGAATGATATGAATGGAAAGACTTCAACTCCAACAAGTCTGCAGCATGTCAATTTGATCCGATTTGCCTATGTCATGCCTGATGCTGGTCCACTATGGTCCAATCATCTTCCAACTGTGCACAGTCGGACTGTGTCCCCCACCGGTATCGCAAAGTTCGCAGTTCGTGCCGTTGTGGAGATTCTCGCAGGTGCCTCGCTATGACTCAGCTATGACCGTAAGATGACCATGAGACGTCACAGCTCTGACAGCTGCCACTGTTCCAAGGTCGCAGCAGCTACCGTCACCTTTGGCTCCATCGTTGCCTCATCTTTCTGTTTCTGTCGACAAGTTAAGCATGCCAAGTTGAGTAATTATTTTTCTGTGTAAGGCAGGATCCCTATAAAAAGTGAAGATCCATTGTGCTAGGCAGCAGTTTCAACCAGCAAGAACCAGCAATTTCACCACGAAAACAGGGTCAGTGTCTGAGAAGAGCGCAGGAAATGGAGCCAGGATAGACACAGGTGCAGGGCTTGTCACCTCAGCTTGGCACATTTTGGCACTGCGACAGCCATCCGGAACAGCGCAGGGCGCCCGGGCAGTTTTCACCGAACCAGGCGGGATCACACTGGCATGCCTCAGGAAATTTGACGTTCAGAGGAACGTCCAAACCCTAAAATTCCCGCGTCTGCGTTCGATGTTAGTCCCTCCCTTTTGAGCACCGCTCCACTGCAGATTCTTGTGGCTTACCAGCCTTAGAGTATGTAATTGATTGGTAGCTCAGGGAAATGTGGCAGTGAAATACAAGGCATCACAGAATCACAACATAATATAATATAGTAACATCAATGACTGTCTGTGCCAGCCAGCATGCCAGCATGTCAATTCTCCTAGGTCGCAAACAACATCTGCGATGTCTGCATTGAGCACGTTGGAGATCTGTGCAAGGGGACATGTCACAGCAGTTCTTTTGCATCAAACTTTCAAGGAAGGTCCTTTAAACTTTGATACTGGAAGGTTTATTTTCCAGCAAAATGGATCTGTCCTAATTTGTGCAGCACAAATTCACCACAAGTCCCTGCGCTACCAAAGTGACAGAGACAAAGTGAAAAAAAGGAGACTGATGAACTGAGTTCCTCGCACAATGACCCTGTCCACAGTTGGGGCCTAAGCTGAAGAAATATGTCGCCATCGCTCCGAAGATGTCGTCACTCACAAATTACCAAAGACAGGTTTGAAATATTCTAGATGTTCTCATTCTGAAATATTCTGAAGCATGTTCAACGAAAAAAGAAGCAGAAACTGCGAGGGCTGTTGCAGAAACTGTCTGCATGGTCATTTGGGCTTTGAACATCGCAGCACCAAACGCTTCGTGAAATTCACCTCACACTCCTGCGCCCCAAAGTAGACCTGCCACGACACACGGCTGGCAACCGATGAAGTAAAGTTCATGAGACACATGAGACATGGTAGTCACAAAATGTCACACAGAAGTCCAGAAAATATGATATGTCTGTTCACATATACGTCATATACGTGTCTATCTGTTTCAATTTATGCACATGATAAATATTGATAAATCATTTCATAGAAGCACTGACATGAATTTAGATCATCCAATTCACACCAATTCACAGAGCTGGGATGACACCCCTCGGATCCGTCGGAGCCGGCGCCTCTGAATCCGATTTTGAGCCATCCCAGCCCGCCACGATGATTCGAATCATCGGGGCCTAGCAATGGCCCATTTTTGGGCATCCGTTCTGGGGTCATTTTTCGACGAAATTTGGGAAAAAGTCACAAAAAAAGTCACAAAATTTGAAGTTACTATTGGGTATGGTGAATTTTTGCCATGGTTTTCGGGAATTTTCACCCAATTTTCATCCAAATCTCTGTGCCCAATGTTTTGTGAGGCCAGCTGAAGGCCTCTGAAGCCAGAGTTGAGCCATGCTGTGGAGACACCTTGGCAGTCAGAGTCACTTGCTATCTTGAACTACCCTTTGGTCAACATAGAAGAAGCTATTGAAAATGGCCATAGAAATAGTTGATTTACCCATTAAAAATGGTGGATCTTTCCATAGTTATGTGACAGTTTACCAGAGGGTAGTCTTGAAATGTCTTGAATATATGGATGATTATAGATGAACATTAGAATTCCTGAAAGGTCTCATCATTCCTTCTTTTGCTGCTGATCATCATGTCCACTTCTGAAATTCTGAATCCAGCTGTGGTGTCACACATCCACCACTGCAGGTGTGCTCTGCCGAGAGAAACTGTAGGCACATCCTGCCGCAAGCGACAGGATGTTGGCATCTGAAGACATCTGCACGTGTTTCCTATAAATTGTGTCGCAAAAAATGGAAGTGCAATAATATCACTTCTGGCTTCCCTAAGAATGGAGGCTTAAAAAGGAGCGTGTTAAAGGATGCATCCATCATAGACTGAAGACAGAGACTGAATGCTTGCAAGAAGATACAATCGAAAAGGTATCACAAATGTGCGATACCAGGCTTGGTGCTGTCATTTTCACTCATCCCTTTCAAGTTTGGATGTCCTGATCACGTTTGTGTTATTTATTGATACGGACTCTGTATCGTTCAAGAAGAATCTAAAGGACGAATCATTGCTGTTAATTGAGCAGCATGTCTTCAAGTCTAAACAAATAGTTGCATTTTCGTTCAAAAACTATGCCAAATCATTGCCAAATCCGCATTTTGGTCAATCTCAATGGAACATAATGGAACAGCAACTTGGATCTATGTTGCTTCCACCAAACAAGCCGGAATCACCCGGCACGTCTTCTCCTGGCATGGTTCAGGCGTCACAGTGTCACTGCAAAAACCAACAACATGATGATGGCTGTTTATATGCTTGATATATGCTTGTTTCAGATGAATTCCCCAAATCTTTGCAAATTACTGGTGTGTAACATCGCAAAGATTCAGTCGATGTCAGACCTTCCCGTTGAGTTGGGTTCAATGCTCGTGGGTGATACCCCCAAAAAGCATGTGCCGATTCACATGGCGCTTGATTTCGAAATGGAGTTCATACATGAATCCGAATTTCATTGATGATGTCAATGTGGGTACGTCTTGAAATTGGGTACCCCATAAGCCTACGTATAGTTAATCAGTCAATCATCACTTTAATAAGATGAGCTATCCCCTTGAGACAAACCTAAATATCTTTTGCCTAACTTCCGCTACCCCACATCATGTTTATGATTCCCATTCTCCTCGCTTAAATTCCCTCGCGAGTTCTGTTGCTTTCACTCGCCGCAAATTGGGGCTCAACCTCTCCATGCGCCAAAAAAATCCTCGTGTTGGGAATAATTTGTTGATTAAAGCCCAGTAAATTCAACAAACAATCAATGATATCAATCCCGGAAACAAAAAAAATCCAATAAATGTGGGATTTTTCTTGATTCAATATGATTTTCAATCATATTCAATCCCCAGGCGCCTTCCAAACCGCAGGATGACTCGATGCTGTTCAGCCGCACCGTGACGTGACCCACGATCTGGCGATCCGTTGCCAGCTGATGGGCGGAATGGGATGGAAAAATCTGATGAAAAAACCAGAATTCCCCGTGATTTAATGGGATTTATAGTGATTTAATGAACTATAGCCATCTATAGCCCTGTTCTGAAAGAATCCGAAGATTAAAACATCCCAAACTGGAAACATTTAAGCGAACTATACCAAGTACTATGCCAATTCCATTTAAATGTTGAAGAATGTTGAAGAATAATTATGAGAACTGCTCTACATGTTCAAAGATGTTCAGTGGATCAACCGCAACGACAGTTGATGCAACAATCGACGTTGCCACATGGAAGGATTTGCAAAGAGTAGGTTGTCTTACCTGAACCTATCTATGTATGCCGCAACCGCATGACATGGAACTCGTTCTTTGCCGCCGTTTGCTCCAATCGCGAAACGATCTTGGCTTCTAACAACAGCATACTTAGATGTATATCGAAATGAATTAGCAAACTGGACAGGCCTGAGACAAAAACACCATCTCTTGGATTTTAAGTTGACTCGTGGAACCACTTTTTGGATCTTTTTGGCCTTTCAACTTTCGGATCTTTCACAAAGACCTGTCCCTGTTGCTCGGAGCTACCGTCCATGAGTCCCTATATTTCCCTATCCAGGTCACTGCAGGTCACATCAAAAATCTGCAGGAACAAGCAGAGGTGCCATCAGCCATCCCGACCCCTGCGCAGAGATGTAGCAACCTGGAACGACCTGAAAGCGCAGAGACAACCTGGATCAAAATCACTTCATCCGTCGCCGCTTGGGTGGCTGCCCAGGCTGCTGCCCTTCCCCTTCCTCCACAGCGGCTTCAGTGAAAACGGAAGCGTCCTGGAATGCCGACAATGAAAAAAAGTGCAATCTTTACCGGTTTGCCCAAAGGGAAAATGCATAAAAATGCGATGTGCTGCTGGATTGAACACATCTAAGATCATCTAAGTAGTAGACTCGACGCTATCAGAGAAAAATGCTGAAGGGATTGATCAGATCAGGATCTGGCCCTTTAACATCGAAGAAAATCCCCCCAAAGAAAAGCAAATAAGTTTGTAGCGCCCAGTTCAGTGGGACTACAAGCTTTTTCAATCTCTTTCATAACATCAGTTGGTGTCCGATGATTGTTCAGGGAAAATGAATTTCTCATGCATCTTCACCTTGAAAAAATCGTTCAATCCAAACATGCTTCTTGAAACTGTCTTTTTTGCTTTTCTATGCTTTTCCGTGGCATAAGCCACTCCCCAGTCAAACCGCAGCCCCAGAGTTCTCGTCCTTGGCTGCATCAGTGGAATGCCCTCTTCCACCAAAACTTTGAGAAAAGGAGACTGCCACGGTGCTGTGAACGCGATCCACCACCCAATAGGTACCACCTCCTCCTCCCATCCACATCGTCTGACCTTCACGGATAACACCAGCTTTGGGTGGCTCCTGACAGGTGATCATCATGACCAAAAACATGAGAAAAAAACGTGGGATCTGTCAACGTGAGGTCCAACATTGCACTTCATGTCCCACGTTTATCAACCAGGAAAATCGACATCTCTCCTCGAAGGTCAAATGGGTGTTCAGCAGCGACCAACCGGTGTAGTCCCAAACTCCTGGTGCAAAACTTTCACAAATCCGTCTGACGACCAGTCAATTTTTTTCTTAAATGCCAACAAATGTTCCTGAAATTTGTTGGTTGCATCCCATCATCATCCCATCTTAGCCAACTGGCGATTCTCCGCAGCCTTGTGATTTTATCACCTTTCTATACTAATTTTATCTAGTTTTTCTTGGTCAAACATGGGGCCAAAAAAACCCAACACGGCCCATTTTGTTTCCATCCTCCAGGGCTTCTCCCGGATGCATCATGCCATCCTGGCAGGCGACCATCCTGCAGCCGGAATTCTGGGTTTCCTGAAATGGGGGATCCCAAAATTGTTCCCAAATGCTCCATGTATGGAATATTTACCTACAAAACTGGGTCATTTTGGGGGAAATGTAGGTAAAATGGTTCGCATCTGGGGTTGGTTTATTGAGAACTGAGGGAAGCCCCGTTTTAGGAAACCTCCTTTTTTCTGGTTGAAACATGTTGAAACCACTAAACCATCACAATTTATGAACTGCCGGGTGATAAAACTTGGATTCGATTCACCACAGCAGCATCTATACTGACTTCGTTGTGGCCTGCTTGCAACACCAACAAAAACTCCTGGATTTCATCGATTGTCAATTTTCCAGTTTCGAGATGTTTCGAGTTCTGATTTCGGATTGGTCGTTTCCGGATTCTCAACGTTTGATTGAGCCCAATTGGGTTTCTGCAGTTTCCACTGAGTCGCAGTTTGTAAATCGGATAGAAAATGAAAACTATGTGTCACAGAGCAGGCCTTTATTGTACAGAGAACTCCCTTTGAAAAAAATGAACTATTATACAGACCTTGTAGTCTGCAAATACCTTTTTGAATCGCAGAGCAGATCATAGAGGTGCCTTGTAGCAGAAGGCAGCATTTCTCACTGGACGAAGTACTTTGGACGACACAACAGGAGTGGCACGTTGTAACAAGATACCGTGCTTTGTAGAATTGGGTAGTGCTTTGAAGTGAAGAGTGGTGTTTTGCAAGTGCAAAGCAATACCGTCCTGCACAAAAACGAGAAGTGGCTGGTCACACAGGGGTCACTTCTTGCTACAGGGTACTGCTACAAAGGAAGCTTTGTATACAGGGTAACAATCTAATAAGTGAAGTAGTGCGTCAAAGAAACGTGGTATGCCAAGTAGGTGTGAGAAGAAAAATCGGACATGCTGAGCTTGCCTTGCCATATGGACCGCCACAATTTTTACAGCGGCCAGAATACTTTGCAGTATGTCACGTCTTACTGCCTCAACCACTACAGTTCATTATCACTGTGTAGATCACTCACTCACTCACTCACTCACTCCCTCATTCACGCATTCACTCCTTCATTCATTCACTCATTCACTCATTCACGCATTCACTCTTTCATTCTTTCTTTCTTTCGTTCTTTCGCTCTTTCTTTCACTTGCTCATTCATTCTTTCACTCCCTTTAACTTTTCCAGTCTCTCGTTCAATTTCCTACTCATTCTTTTGGATTTTGATTTTGGATTCTTGGTTTTGCGATTGAATTCTTTCTTCTTTCAATTCACGCTTCTTGGCTCTCGTCTCTCAAATTCTCCGTTCGACTCAGGATTCTTGATCTTCGAATTTGGAAGTTGACTCTGCTGTCAAGCCAGTCCTCCCTGGATTTGTTGCAAGGCCTCTACTTTGACCCAATGTTACCTCATCCAATGTTATTCAACGGGTGAAAGCACTTTTCGCTGGGGGGCTTGAACTGTCCATAGACAGTTTCAACACTCGACCTCATCCACACTGCAAAACTCGAAACATTTTTGAAATATGTCATTGAAACTGAACAACAGCTGATGATCCAGTACCCATATCTTCCACAGAGTTTCTTGATAAAACAAACACCTTGGATCCTGAACGGACGGCATGTCTGCCACCGTTGCCATAGCTACGGTTTTCCCATGCTTCCAGTGGCCTGGGCATCTGGCATGATGCTGCAGATGCCAATGACATGTTCAACCAATGTCCTTCCGGCCGTACTCGACTAAGCTGTCTTGCCAAAGGCTTTGCAACGTCTTTGGTCGAAGGATTTGTTTGCCCGTTGCTGATCGCCCTGCACCACAAGCAATGCTTAGGCAAGTGTAAAAGAATGTCAAAGACCACGTGATCCACGTGAATGTGTTTGAAACAGCAAAGGCTCAAAGTCTGGACCTTCTCAGTTGAACTGGAGTTATGAACATCTATGAACATCTATGAACATCTTTGAACATCTATGAACATCTATGAACTATATAGGCTATAACATAGCTATGACATATAGAAGTCGGAAACCAGCACTTCCCTCAGTAACCTGTGAGCAACATCTGGCAGAACTTTACATAGTCCTCCACTGTGCTCCACATTCCCGGATCCTCACAGCACCGTCGCTGGTGGAGGATCCGAATTGCTTCAGCTTGCATAAACGCACTTCTTAAAAGTCGCCATAAGTCACCACAATTGGATACAATTGGTTGAATTCACATACAGTACACAGTTAATAAATTGGATGTCAGCACAAGAACAACGTTCCTCAACATCTTGGATGCGACATAAAAACATCCCGAAAACATGCACAACATCCCAGCATTTTATGGCATTTTTCGGGCCATTAAGTTGATGACTGGATCCAAAACTGGGCAAGTGGCATGGTAGCTGAGAATGCCACCACCGCCGCTCATGATTCCATCAGCTCTTTCAGCATGTTGCCACACCTGCTGATGATTCCATGGTATGCATTGAAACAATGGAACCAAAACAATGGAACCAAAAGATCAAAAAGAAGCATCTTAAGAGATCTTAAGAGGGCAATGTGAATCAATGTGAATCAATGTGAGCTCGCAACGAAAAAAAGCTAATCCCTGCAACACCGAAAGGCATTGCTGCACGATGCTGCACGATGCTGCACGATGCTGCACGATGCTGCGCGATGCTGCACGATGCTGCACGATGCTGCACGATGCTGCACGGCTTCAGCGTGCCTTGCAGACATAGTTCCCGGCAACTCGCTGGCAGTCGTACAGAGTTGCTTGTCTAGACCTCTTCTTAGCCTTGGGCGCTTCATGGCTCTTCCAAATCTGTTCACACAAAAAAATGCCTCTCTTGTGAGTTTCATAAACAAACAAACATTGCAGTGTACACGCCAACTATTGGGCCTATGTTGGCCTATATAATGGCCTATATAATGGCCTATATATATACTATATACGCATATATATATATACTCCTATAATCTGTTTATAGTCCCTTGAAATACTTCAGTTGTGGCGAGAACTCTTGGACCGTGCAAGCGTGCAAGCTACTGGCACCACGAAGTGTGTGTCGCGCATGCCCAAGGGATCCAGCAAGGCTTTTTTCATGAAAGCCTCCAGGGATTTCCCACTGACCTTCTCGCAGACTCGTCCCAGAAAGTCCGTACAGAAGCTGTAGGTGTAGCAAGAACCTGAAAACAGACAGAAACATGTGGACATCAAAAAAAAAACATTCAACAATGGGCATGACCCCAATAAATTATAATATACATTATAATACATTCAGGCTCTTGAACTATCAACGAAGCCAGCTACTGGTTGTCTTTGCAAACCGAAAATGATTCTGCCATGACAGTCATGGTCGGATTCGAAGATCTGAAGCGAAATCAGAAGATTTCCACGGGAAGTTTCACCACAGTTCCCTATTGAACATGGCCCATTTAGTTCGTTGATTTACCTACTAAAGATGGTGTTTTTCCATAGCTATGGTTACCATAGGGTGTTCCAGCCTGGTTCATTTTGCAGTGGTTGTTCTGCCAGTGCTTCACACATGGCCGCCAGTGTGCGAATTTTGCCCTGGCGAATTTGCTTCATTGCACCACGATAGGCAGGGCAGTCCTTGAACAGGACACAACTCTGCACAAAGGCGCAGCTTCCAATTCTACAATTATCAAGAAACACCACTTACTCTCTGGATTTAATGGGATTTAATGGGATTGAACCAGGATTGAACCATGATTTAATGGGATTTAATGGGATTTAATGGGATTTAATGGGATTTACCCTCTGGTAAACAAACATAGCTACAGTATTGAAAATGGCCCAGTCGAAATAGTGAGTTTTCCCAGCTATAAAATGGTGGACCTTTCCATAGTTATGTGACAGTTTACCAGAGGGTAAAATCCAACCGGTTCTATTGCTAGTTCACCAAGGTTTAATCAGAGGCCTAAGGTCTAAAACTGTCAGGGAATATCGCCCAAAATGTGGGGAAATCATTTTAGGTACCTGAATCGTCTAAATGAACGCATGAATGCTACATGGACTGCTTACAAAGTAGTGCCTAGATAGCCAAGTCGGCTCACAACTCCAATATGGCTGATGATACTTATAACATCTTATAACTATGGCTACTTTTCTAGTTTATACACCAACATAAACCAACAAACATAAGGCCCCCCGGTCCCCCATGGGTCCCCCCATGGGTCCCCCATGGTTCCTGATACTGAAGTCCCGCCGTCATGGTCAACAAATTCCGCAGAGTTGGTACCGTCTCCACAGCCTTTGGCTTCTTGGCCTTAGTGGCCTTGACCTGCGCGATTCCGTGGTTAAAAAAAGACCTATGTTTTCGGGTCTAAGTATCATAAACCATTAGATTACCAATGATAACTATATAGTTGAGAAACACGCAGTGGCGGCAGCTGATCCTTTTACAGGAAACGACAGGGCCCGTCAGGGGGCACATCTGCGCCTAAAAGGCTTCAGAAAGAAACCTGCAGCTCAATGTACACAGCAAAATGGTAAGCACTGTTCAGTCAATGGGTGCAATAGGTAGCTAAATTCACAGC
>Ga0126342_10012675_pt1 | contig 15011 bp, 18 predicted proteins | sample Cyp1metagenome_FD_92528 | JGI IMG/M metagenome (GOLD analysis project Ga0126342, IMG submission 92528) | Coral microbial communities from Lord Howe Island, Old Settlement Bay, Australia - Cyphastrea 1 metagenome | ecosystem: Host-associated > Invertebrates > Cnidaria > Coral ...
ATTTGATGGGCTATACTGTCAAAGCCTACAATGTAAGGCAAAAACGGCAAGGAAAAATGGGCGACCAAGCAGGCAAAGTCAGCGATGCCAGCAGGGCAACGCGATTGGAATGCAAAGTGCCCATAGATAGATAGATAGATAGAGGCATGCATGCATGCCATGCATGCATGCATGCACGCAGGTACGTGTGGACGTATGTATATATGCATCTTGAGAGATATAGCTTCATACCCAAAACTGCTGGATAACTGCTGGCTTTTGCATCGGAATTCCCCGACCTCAGCCTCTCGCAGAAGGCGTTCGGCGTCCTCCTTGCTTTCCCTGGCCTCAAGGGTTTTGAGTAACGGGTAACGTACTTTTCTGGCGATGCTAAACCCCGGTTGATTCACCATGACAACTCCTGGTCCTTACCCTCAAGCGATCATATGCTACTAAAATGCAAGCTTATTGAATGGGACAGTAACTTAACAAAGAAAAGAGTGAAACAAACACTGGTTGGTGAGGAAAAATCTGACCCACTGCCATGTAACCAACCAATGAAATGGCGATAGAATGATACCCACAACAAATATGGCTATTTCCATCTATTTCCCGTGGCCAATACCCTGACTATGGCCTGCTGGGTCAGAGCAACAATCTCTTGCTTCTTGAGCTCTATCTGGCCGGACGGTCCAGTAACTGAGCCCATGAGAAACTCACCTGTCATCACTTGTTGGATAGGGATAGAAAAAGGGATAGAAAAAGAAAGAAAAAGATGGAAAACCAAGTAACAAGATTTAACAAGATTTAACAAGACTTAAGAAGCATCGAAAGAATATGGTTGAATCTTCAGGAATCTATCTTTGTTCTTGGTGCCCGCGGCCTCCTTTTTGAGTTTTTGGACTTTAGCCGCCTGGCATAGGCCGTGTGGGAATGATGGCTGGTGGTTCATATGCAACACGGGGATACAATCGGGATATCATCTGGATATAGTGGGATACCCTCTGGTGAACATACAAAAAGCTATGGAAAATCACCATTTTTAATGGGAAAATCCACTATTTCTATGGCCATTTTCAATTGCTATGTTAGTTCACCAGAGGGTACAACCAACATCAAACAACTTGATAGTATTTGGAGTTGTCTGCAAATGAAGGATGCCTCCTAAATGTGCATGTTTATTGGGTAAAATGATGATAAACCGTCAAATATTGGGGTACGGGTACCCTACTTTCAGACAAACCCCATATGGATGACACCCATTTCCACAATGGCATCCCACTTCATAGAGGGACTTTGTGGGGTGCTTACCCGCTGGAGACTAGATTTTCCCAACAAAATAGAAACTCTCTGCTGATTGATGGAGGAATCGTTCCATGTTGTTCCCACTTTCAACAGAAAAAAAACGACTGCCCTGGCCAGTTCAGGACCCTTGGAGCTCCAAACGGTGCCTTTTCAGCAGCTTCCTTCTTGGTGGAAGAGACATCCTCCTTCTTCGCAGTGGCTTGCTCTTTGGCTTCCTGGCTACAGCCATGACAGCTCTACCAACGATGGAAAAAAGGAAGCGCGGCAAGCGCCAGCTTGCCTCCGCGTCGGCATACGCAGCGCCTGCTGCAGACATGCTTTCCTTCACCTGGAGGAAGCTATCCACTGGTAATCTAACATGGCTACAGTATGGAAACTCAGGATTTTGAATAGGTAAATCATCTACAAATGGAGGGTTTTCAATAGCTATCCTAATTGACCAGAGGGTATCCACTTCCGACAAACCTTGTCTCAAAAAAAAAGTCTCAGGAGGTCTCTGTTTTGGGGTGCCCTCGAATCTACTTCAAGCTGTTCATCTAGGCTTCACCCTCCCGAAAAACTGCATGAAGGATGATACAGCTTCATTTCCTGAAAAGTCACCACAAAAAAGTTCATCAAATTTACCGGAATTCTTGGGTACTGTACCCAGATGGCCCAGATATCCACCATCCCCACCGTTAGCTCAATAACCCCACCAGGCCTTAGCTTCCAAGATATCCCGACGTCTCTTCCGCTCTGCTTCCAAGGCTTCCCGACGTCTTTGCCGTTCCGCCGTGGTGGACCGCTTGGGGCGGTTGGCATCGGCTTTTGTGGCTTTCCTATGACAGGACTGATGGGGCCAGATGTTCAATTCGCCGGTAGGAACTGCCAGAAAACTGTTTCTATATCCCTACATCCCAGTTTTGGAGGGCTTATAACTTGTGACTCACCGCGAATCAATCTTAATATTTGCAGTTTGGAGGATGCAAGCATCCCAAATATCCAAATCAATTCACGTGGTTGGAAGTTCCAAAGGTGCGTGGGTTTGCCAACAATAATGCGGTATACCCTCAAAATGCTATTAAATACAAGGGAATATGTATGAACATGTATGAACATGTTGAAGAACCGTCAAATCTGGGGTACTCCACAAGACATCAACGTATCACCCCACACCTCTCAGCTGGTGAACTGCTAGCGCTCTCAGAGCGCCTTAGTCTCACCATTTCTCAGTTCTAGGAAACTGACCCAAAATCTCTCAACAAAAGTTTGAAGAGATGATCGTCCAGAAATTTCGTCGTTCAAGAATCTAGAAACCAGGCCACTGCACCGTGAAATCTCTAATGGCAACCCCCACTACGCATCCCACTCGCTTTCAGCATCTTTTGGCTTCTGCTCGGGACGCCTCAGAGCGGGGCAAAGGTGACACAGCTCATGGCAACCTTCGCACTGGGGCGCCCCACGCACGCTTTCGAGGCTCATCAGCCCTGTCTCTGGCCTCCGAGTCATGGACAATGGTGCACCACTTCCAACCAAAAGTTTCAGATTTTTTGACAGCAGCAGTTTGACACTTTCAGGATCATCCCATCCCACTTAGCAACTGGGAAGCAACTGGGATCCCGGCCGCGCGGCTGTCGGAGCGGGGACGGGCATCCCGGGCATCCCGGGGATCCCGCGGCCGCCGTCGGCCCTGACGCGGATCCTGCACCAAGGTTTCTGGTGAAGATGTCCCGCCCCGGTGAAATACCCATCTTGACATATACACCTATTACATGTATGTATACATGAATATGCATATATATATGTATATATATATATATATTATATTATATTAGATTATATTATATTATATTATATTATATTAGATTATATTATATTATATTATATTATATATATAGTACTCTCCCGAAAACTATCTTTTCACAAAAAAAAATAAAAAAAAGGGTTGTATGATTGAATGATTGTATGTGTGTGTATGTCTGTCTGTCTGTCTGCCTGCCTGGCTGCCTGGCTGGCTAGCTGTCTGTCTGTACGTATGTACGTATGTACGTATGTACGTATGTACGTATGTACGTATGTACGTATGTACGTATGTACGTATGTAGGTAGGCAGGTATGTATGTAGGTACGTCCGTACGTCCGTATGTCCGTACGTCCGTGCGTACGTACGTATATACGTATGTACGTACATACATATGTACGTATTAGCGTCTGTTGTTGTTGTTGTTGTTGTTCTTGTTCTTGTTGTTGTTGTTGTTGTTGTTGTTGGTTGATGTTGATGTTGATGTTGATGTTGATGTTGATGTTGATGTTGTTGTTGATGTTGTTGTTGTTGTTGTTGCTGCTGTTGTTGCTGTTGTTGCTGTTGTTGCTGTTGTTGCTGTTGTTGCTGTTGTTGCTGTTGTTGCTGTTGCTGTTGCTGTTGCCGTTGCCGTTGCCGTTGCCGTTGCCGTTGCTGTTGTTGCTGCTGCTGCTGGTGTTGGTGTTGGTGTTGTTGTTGTTGTTGTTGTTGTTTCCTGTCGATTCCTTTTTCTCTCTTCGCTGTCACGCTTTCTGCCCGTTGCGGTTTACTTCGGAAGGTCTTGCGACGAACATGGAACCCAAAATAAGTGCCAATACGACCTTTTCTTGGTGTTTTGGTTTCATTTCTTTCCCCGCCCCTGACGCCCGTGACCTGGAACCTGATTGTTTTTTCTTTTGAAGGGAATGAAGGATCTCCAGGTAGAATCAGGTCTTGAGCCCTTTTTGGAGGTACGAATTTTCAATCGAGACAGAGTGAAAAATAGGGTCGCCCAAAAGTCACTAACATGGAGTTTGCAAGAACAACACCTTAAAAAACCACTTGGGTTCCAGGTTAAACTTCAAATCACCCGATGTGTGATGACTTCTTCAAAATCCATGTTAGCTGCTTCAGGGTGCAGTTTGGGTTCAGTTCGGGCCCACATTGGGTGCCATGTCAGTTGTGGTGTGATTTTATTGAAAAACTGAGTTGCAGAATTTCCTGGGGAACAAAATCCACTCCACACCGTACCATGGTGGCATGTTAGTGGACTTCAGGAATAGCATGAAGTTCCACAATAGAATTCAGGAGTGAATATATACATACATTCATATATCTATGCGTATGTCTGCATGTGTGAATGTGTCGATGTGTACAAAAAATGCGCGAAGTTATGTTTGAAACAATGAAGGAATCATCTATGGAAGAAGCTGTGATGGATTTTGAATTCAATGACCAGTTTTTTCTCTTCCAAGTGGACAACATTACCAATCCAACGCCAGATCTTCAAACAACTCAAAGGTGGGCAACTAAGCTGGAAGTGCAAAAACAGATAGCCAGTCATCCATGTTTGTCATGTTTGAATGACCATTTTGCTGCTGGAATTCATGGTCTTTCCATGTCTTTCCTAGCGTTCTACATGCCAGAAACGCATTTCGGGTGCCAGTTCACTGGCCAATCTGGCCATGGAAAATCAAAAGTGATTTTTCCCATTAAATCAACATGAAATCGCCAGAAATCTCAATGATCTTCCCATGGAAAATCCCGGACCGTTCCCAGTGATCCAGTCGTATAACACCTCACTCCGCTGTCGTCGCTCATCGCGACCACGACCACCACGGCGCCTGGGGACGTGTCGAAAAACTCCCAGAATTGGGGAAATCTCTGGAAAAATGGAAAGACATGGTAAGATGGATCACAAATGTAGGCTGTTGATGGGTTTTGATCATTTGGGGTGAACATCCATGTTCATTTCCCATCAATTTCTCCAGCTTCACCAAGGTACTCCTGCACTGGGGGTGCATTCCTGGGATCTCTTCAGCCATGGACACCCTGCCTGCTCTGTGGCCTTTCCTGGCGTTCCTCTCGTCTGGACGCCGGGCGTCGCCGGCGACGACCTAAAGCCAACCAGGGGTAGCGGCGTAGTGCGGAAAGAGTTGAAGTTCCCTTGGAAGAAATGATGTCAATAGTAGGAAATTCAGGAAATTATGATGTTCAATAGTTGGTTTTTGAATTTCCCACTATTGATGTCAGGATTCTTCAAAACCCAATAGTGGGCTATATTTGGCTTCAAAGTTTCAGAGCTCTTTGAAACTAAACAATGGAGCCCTGGTGCCATAAAGACCAGAAGTGTTGCTATCCATGAGAATTTCTGAGCCAATAGATTTGAGCAAGAGGCGGTATACATATAAGTTTAAATGTATGTGTATATATATATATATATACATACATAATTCATACAGTAATATATATATATATATACATACATGCTAGCAGAAAGCAAAGGGTTTTGGCTACCAGCGACTGAGAGTCACTGCTGACAGGCTTGCTCCCAACACTCCAGATCCCACCGTAAAGAAGCAAAATCATCCCATTCCTGAATGCTGGCTATTCCTCATTGCCGCCTGCTATCATGCTCGTTTTTCTGAAATCTCTACCCTCTGGTAATGACTAACATAGCTATTGAAAATGGCCATTTATAGTGGATTTTCCCATTAAAAATGGTGATTTTCCATAGTTATCTTAGTTTACCAGAGGGTATTCTCAATCGTTTCCCCGATCTAGACGTCTGTATCTGTTTAATTATCTGAGTAGATATTGTCATCATCCCCTGTCCCTGTTCCCCAGCTCCTCCAATATTTGTAGCTAGTGAATATCATCCCATTTCGTTTGGTAATATCCCACATCCGAGAAATCCAAATCCACAAGCTTGATGCTAAAAAAACTGAATACAACTGAGGAAATCCTGGTGTAACATGGTGTAACAGTTTAACATTCCACTATGGGGTGTCATCCCCAAGTGGCACTTGGGAATTCCTCCATCAACAGCCCATCCCAGCCTTCCCCTCCGTCTCTTCGTCCGTCGTCGCGGTCCATCCGACCACGGTCACCACGGTCACCACGGTCCCCGCGGTCCCCGCGGTCGCGGTCGTCGCGGTGACGACGGTCGCCCCGTCTGTTGCCTTGGAGCAGAATGGCGTCCACAACCGAAGGGAGATCCAAAATAGCCTGAAATAGCCTGAAATAGCCATAGGAATCCATAGGATGTTCTTTGAGGCGCTATTAAGTCCAATCCATTTCAGAACCATCTGTCCAAATGGCTGACGCGCGCAAGATACAGCTAGACTCAGAGGCTGACCGCCACGATCTCTTTCTCGGTCTCGGTCACGCGGGCCATAGCCACCTGCCACATGGGTTCCAAAGGGGCCCTGTCCTCTACCAAAATAGAAACTTTCAACACAGCAACATGGCCCTGCGGTGGTGAAGTTTGAACCATTCCCACATAAATTCAACTGTCCCATAGCTAGAACCAGAAAGCTGGTTCCAAATTCTGGTTTTGGCCCAATTGCTGGAGGGTCCTGGAACACCAAGATACAACTAGATTCTAGAGAACATCTTGATTTCTGGTGGTCAAACGGGTCAAACCTTGAGTTGGTGATGTTCCATTCTTGAACTTTTCTCCAACTTTTCTCCAACTTTTCTCAATTCTTGGTGTCCTGACCTCGATCTGGGCGTCCTCGTCCTCCTCGCTCGTGTCTTCGGTCACCTGAAAAATCTGAAGACACGATGTTTCAGAGCCCATGCGAAGCGCAGAATTTGGAAGAGTATCCATGTGGTCCATGTGTATATCTATATGTTTTAGTATTTGGATCGATCAATTAGATTGGATTAGAAATACAGATTAGCTTAGATCAAGATAAGATAAGATTAGATAAGAGTAAGATAAGACTAGATTAGACGAGATATATCAATAGCTCCCTAGATCAATAGAACAATACATCAATAGATTAATAGATCCATAGATCAATAGGTACATCAATAGATATTGTTCAATCCATAGATAAGATTAGATTAGATTGGACAAAATGAGATATTGTATCATTATTCACTATGTGCATAGCTCCCGAAAAAATGACCGTGGCCTGGTCGGTCTCCCCGACCACCATGACCACCATATCGTCGACCACGGCCTGGGAAAAAACGGCTGGGCTGCGAAAAAACCGCCAGCTCAGAAGAATCACCCGGATTGTGGATTTGAAAATGAGGTACATTGGTATACATTATGTATACATTCCAAATGCATACACCAAGATATTCCAAAACAGTCAGCTTTGTCTTAATAAAATGATGATAGACTCCATGATATGGCCACGGCTCCTATGTTTCACAGACATTTGAGAATCAAGCCGACTCACCGGCTCGATGCTGCCAAGTTGCCATCTCTTGACCCCCCTCTTCTTCGTTGGCTGCCTTAAAATCCACATTGACATCAACTTTGGGCTGCCAAAAAGCAACAAAAACAGCAAAAACTCTGTGTAGCAGTTTGCCACCAGATTCATGGCGACAGTAGAAGGACAACTTCATCAACCCCCAGGCAAATCAAAAGATTCCACTGGATCAATGGCTTTCTGAGCTTTCGACGCGGCCGCAGAACTAGGCCATGCCTGCGCTGAGCTATTTTTGCAGAGTGGCACGTGTCCCCACTGCAAAACAGAACAGAACTGGCTTGTTTAGACTGTTAATGGCTATTAGTGGCTATTAATGGCTATAGATGGCTATAAATATGAATTTGGGATTATTATTATTATCCGCATTCATTTCTTGAAACTCCGCACTCTTGGAATCTCTTTTTGCCTTGAGTCCCTCCGTCGGTCTCTGCACTGCACTACTTCCTAGCGGAAACCGAAAACTATCCCATTCCATCCCACGGTTGATCATCATGTTCCACAAATCGACCAAAAAAAAGAGGAAAAGGATAGACCACTCATCAAACGATTTCTGGAAAAACACAAAAAAAATCAATGGGATAAACCACTAACATGCATTTTTTGGATAGACCACTAGTCAAACGCTAAATCCCATTGTTAGAATATGTTAGAATGTTGAATCCCCCACACATACCCTCTGGTAAACTAACATAACTATAGAAAATCACCATTTTTCATGGGAAAACTCACTATAAATGGCCATTTTCCATAGCTATTTTGACATAACCAGATGGTATGTGTTGTGGTGAACCAAAATCCAGTGTTCCCATGGCTTCCCATGGCCTGCCGTTCCGGTCGTTGGGATGGCCGCGGTCGTTGGGATATCGGCCACCGCGGTTCCGGTGAGCACTTCTGCTGATCGCCTTGTCCTTGGTTCATATATGATAGTTGATATATATATATATATATATGAATACTTGATAGTTGGGATGATATATATGATAGTTGATAGTTTAGCACTATATATGAATACTTGATAGTTGGGATGATATATATGATAGTTGATAGTTTAGCACTATATATGAATATTTGATAGTTGGTCATTGATATGGGATATGTCCAAAACTTGACTGTATAAATCATCTTAGAGGATTTGTAGGCTCCCCAAGCTTTGGAGTTCTCCCAGTCACATTTTTTCCGCGTTGGGGCCATGAAAGAGTATCCTTAGATCCCTATTCTTAGATCCAAATTGTGATATTTTTTCCAACTTGGAATGACTATGGAATAGGGATACTGCAGATACTCACCACTTGGATTAGTGAAACCTACATGTTGCAGTCCCCTTCCCGCTGGTTATTATGTACACGGTGTATACATTGATACAAATCAATCATTAATATGTATATATATATGTTTTATATCCCATGAGAAACATCTCTCCAAATCACCAGCGATTTTTCCCCATGGACATCACCAGCGCTTCCGAGTAACCAAATGTCGCTCTTGAAGAAGCCGTCGTCGCTCCTCCTAGGCCAGAACTTCCAGGAAGGAGCGATGGACATTCGTTGGGACATTTTTTTCAATGGTTTAAACCGCCATAAACTGGGATATAACCCCGTGTCACTATGGATATATATATATATATACTAATTATATATATACACATAATTACATATATCATATATATATATAATATAAACACATACATTTATATATATATATAATTGGGATATACCCTCCGGGCCAGTCAAACATGCTTCACTTGAGAAATTCCCGCACGAAATGCAGCTTTCCAGCTGGGAAAATGATCGAACTCACAGGCTAGTAGTGATTGTAATTAAAGATGGTAATTACCTCATAGGAATAAACCAAGGTTTTGTGTTTCTTGACATTTTTGAGAGTCCATATCATCATCATCATCATCATCATCATCATCATCATCATCGTCGTCGTCAACGTCGTCGTCATCGGCGTCGTCATCGGCATCGTCATCGTCATCGTCATCGTCATCATCATAATCATCATCATCATCATCATCATCATAACCATCACAATCACCATCATCATCATCATCATCATCATCATCATCATATAATCCAATGAACCAGTGGATGTCAATCTCCTGTGATGGTCATTGATCCAGCAAATCACGAATGGATTATCCCCCCCAGTTTCACCACTCCAAAAATCAGGGATTATCCCACCATCAAATGGGTCTGTCTGAAAATGCACCAACTCATTCCATCCCATGATTCATCATCATTTTGCGCATTGGAATGATCATCAAGCGGGTGGTATCCCATTGATTCCCATTGTATCTCTATGTGCGACCTGCTCCGTTCCCAGAAGCACTTTGTCGTGGTATAAACGCAGCAGCTGATTCTGCTGCTGGTGAAGTAAATGAACCCTCCTTCCTTTTTTGTCAAAGGATGTTGACTCAAGCAAATTTGCGCAAAGAATGGATGCACAAAGCATCCAATTTTCTTCAGTTTGCCATAGCGAATCTGCACTTGTTTGATCGACAATATTCAGAGTTTGCTGATGTAACCTTGGTCACTGACCATTCCAAAGTGAACATGGCGAGAGCGTATACACGGGATGATGCTGTGGCATTTATCTAACGGCAGTGTCGCTTTCTATAACTACCATATATCCGACACATCCAACTGGTTTTTTGGCTGGTTCGCCACAGGAGTTGGCAAAATCCCCCAGCAAACGGCTCCAAACACCGGCTCCTCATCGATCACCTCCGCCTTGGCGTTGCGGCCTTCAAATGAGGCGCCGTTCAACTCCTCCCAGCGACCGGTGGGGGAGGACTGGGGATCGTTCACCATCCAGAAGCATCCGGTTTTTACTAGGGAAACGATGGAAAAATGATGATCAACCATGGGGGCATGGGGTGGAATGGGGAATTCCGGGAATACCCTGTTTTCAGACAAAGAAAAAGGTTCAGAAGTTTGACCCATCTCCGCCTGTTTTGAAGAATGTTTCCTCTGTAACATCTGTGGTGATCGAGTCACATATCCCAGCAGTCAATCTTGACGATCGTCCGCTTTAAGGTGGATGTAACGTCAAAGATATTTGAAACCGCCAGCATCCGCCAGCCATATCCAGGATTACTGGATATAGTCTGAGATATTCAATATTCCCATGTCCCATGTTTTTTTTGTAGAGTCATATCCCACTTTTCGCTGCTTGAAGCCACCATTTCTTCAGCTCTCCTTTGCCAATGCAGTTGCATCCCTGGGGCTTTCCGCTTCAATGACTGCAGAGCGAGAACCTCTTGGTCCTGCCGTGCTCGGTATGATCTGCAGTGACACAGTCATCACTGGTGCCTATCGATCCCACCAATGATTGGCGGCGATACGTCCATCTGGAGAAACTGGGGAAACTCACTGGTGTAAAACCCTGGTCAAATGTCCAGTGTAAAACCCTGAAATATTGCTTGGCATGACTGAGGCAGCGGCCGAAAAAAGAGACCTGCAGCACTTTGCCGGCAGAAGTGTGTCGCTGGAACCTGAAGAGTTTGTCAAAATCAGGCATCAGCAGCACTCAAACCAAGGAGCTCGCACCCTACAAACAACTGCTAGCTGGGAGATGTGTTTGTTGCTCACTAGCCAGGAACCTTTTCAAACACCTTCACTAATGTAGCAAACCCAATGCCATAAACCACTATTGCGGATGGCTTTAGTACCACCCTTTTCTGTAAGTTTGGGATGGTTAAATTGACTTCATCGCTCTGGGTCTTGGGCCACTCCAAGCGTGATGCCGACTCTGGAAGATTCCGCACCGCGAAGAGCCTCGTGCGTGCCGTTTTACTGGGCCGTGCCAATGGACCCACAAATGGCTTGTCATGTTTAGAATTTTTGGGATTCATCTGTTCAACTGGTTCAACTGGTTCAACCATTCAACTTTCATGAGACATGATTTTGACCAGTACCCAGCTGAAGATCATTTAGGAGGCGCCAAGAAGAACCTGTCCCTTCTTGGATGATGATGATTGGTTGTACGACCCTCCAGTAAACTGTTGCATAGCGATGGAATTTTAACTATGTTTAATAGGTAAATCATCTGAATAAATGGGCCATTTGCCATAGCCATCTAAGTTTAGCAAAGGGCGCCATTTTTGATTATATATATATAGTATATATATATATTGTATCACCAGTCAACGCTTCCCCACTTCAACCTCGTGCTCTTATTTTTTTGCCAAGCTGCTTGTGTTCGGAGGGCGGTGGATCTGGGGTGGCCTGCGGTGGGTCCTCGGGCTCTGCTTTCCTCTTGTGTCTCCCATCTTTCGCTTCCGCCTCGGCCGCCTCGTCATCATCAACAACCTCCACGACGTCTTTCCTTCCAGTCTCTGGAATTTGTTCCACTTCTGGAGCCTGCGCAGCTGGGGCCACAACCTCAGCAACCTCCATCTCCACATCCTTAGGTTCCTCGGCCTGACTCGCAACCGCCGGAACCGCCGGAACCGCCTCCGCATCCTGCTGGCTCTCAGTCTCCATTGGAGTCTCCAGTGGAGTCTCCATGACATTCTCAGCCTCTTTCACTTGCCCTCCTTCCGCAGGCACCATCTCCACTTCTGGAGCTTCCCCATTGGCGCCTGGCACCTCAGCCTCCGAAGCCTCCACTGGCTCCACTGGCTCCACTGGCTCCACAGCCGACTCCTCAGGATGGTAAGTGGTAGAGATGTGGGAAACCCAAAATCCGAAACCATCCCCAAGTGACTTGGTATCCCGTTGGGATTTCGGTGATTTGGGGATGAATTCTTGTGAACTATCACCCAAGACTTCATTAATTTGGATGTGAGATGAATCATTGTGAACCATACCCAAAAAAAAACAAGAGTTGGGTGTGTTGCGTTGGTTTTTCACAAGGTCATGTTTTGCATACAGTACCAAACCGTCCGATGAATTAGATCTTGTTGAAAAATGTTGATATTCTGGTAATTTGTTGCATAGCCACAGAGCTATGGAAACCATGGCCCATTTAGTTCGATGATTTAGCTATTATTTTAATGGTGATGTTCCAGTTCGCAAACTGGTCCATGACGAAAGGCTAACCATGGATTTAAGGCTACCCCATCAAACAAACTCATCATGACTGTGCGCCTCTGCAGCTTCCTCGGTCATGGCGCACCGTGCCCTATGGAGCTTGAGCCACCAAATCGACAGATATCAATGATGAGATCCCCATCGCACAGCACGAAGTCAGCCCAGCCGGCCATGGATCCTCGGTCACCTTTTTCCAAACCTTCGGCTGAAGTACCTGGTTGTGTCTGGAAAGCGTGGCATTTCAAAACAACCATTTGCGGATGTGCGCCACAGAAAATCAAAGCTGATTCGGCTTGCCATCGGACATCTGGGCTTTGCCCAGCGTCCGGAGTCCAAAGTTGCGTTCAACTTAATGAATTTAGTTGTACAGTGACCCACAAAAAAGATCGGAACAGAAGAACAAAACAAAAAGATTTTAAAATAAAAATAATTAACCATAACCATATAGAAACATATCCATAACCATCAATTTTTTTCGGCAATCACCGTGCTGAGTCTTTTTGCAGACCACTTTTCGCTCGGCCGAGACAAAGCGAGCTGGAAAATCCAAACTTCCATCGTACCTGGATGTGCAGCCCGCTTAGAAAGTGCTTGAATAAACCATGTGACCCATTCCTACTGAGATTAAATATATATATATATATTATTATTATATTATGTATGTGTATATATAATTGTATCAGAATTATATCCATGACTGGTTGTTTCCTTTTCAATTGGGTGAACTCACCATGGGTATTTTTTATGAAAACAGTTCGCAACTGCACAACCACAGTCGTACGGGCGCGAACGCCGTTGCGGATGCCCAAGGATTTCACTGAAATTTATCACCGGTGACTGTCATATCTGGTTATGACTAACAGTTTGCCATGGAAAGATCCACCATTTTTGATAGGAAAACCATGGGAAAACCATGGGAAAATGGTGATTTATATGGTAAGATCCACCATTTTATAGCTAGGCTAGGTAAACCATCTATTTCTATGGGCCATCTATACCATGGCGAACTGTTAAATAACCAGAGGCTAACTGCAATATATATATATATATAATTATATATATCATTAATATCTCCCACAATTGAACCTGACTGGTCCACTAAAGACACAGAGTTCATCTGTCATCTGTTCGTCGTGCATCTGGCTGCTCATCCTCCAAAGCGTCCCCGCCTGGACACACCTCACCACACCCATCTCAGCTGGTCATCCTGCTACCTCATGCGGTCATCGGCACTACCTCAGCATTCGACGGAAGTCCGAAAACTGGCACGATGGAACATCTTATGAAAGCCATAGCCATACCCAAGACTGGCACTCTTTTTAATGGGAGATGTACCAAGGTTGGAAGCCTCCCAATCCTATCGGTTCCATGATGTTCCGTGCATTGCCATCCCCTGAGCCCGGCACGGGGGATCACTCTCCCCTTTCTGAAGCTGGTCCTTCCACGAGCCCGGGCTGAGCGTTTCCCACAGCCAGAGGTCACTGGAAGTTGGCTGGACATCTGCCGTTACGGCACAAATGTGAAGAGTTTCGGCCGTAAGGGAAAGCCGCGTGCTTTCAACTTGAAAAAAAATATGATGAATCATTGGAAATCATCATCATCATCATCACCATCACCATCACCATCACCATCACCATCATCATCATCATCACCATCACCATCACCATCACCATCACCATCACCATCATCACCATCATCATCATCATCATCACCATCACCATCATCATCATCACCATCATCATCATCATCACCATCACCATCACCATCACCATCATCATCATCATCATCACCATCATCATCATCATCACCATCACCATCACCATCATCATCATCACCATCATCATCATCACCATCACCATCACCATCATCATCATCATCACCATCATCATCATCATCACCATCACCATCACCAACATCATCATCATCACCATCATCATCATCATCACCATCACCATCACCATCATCATCATCATCATCACCATCACCATCATCATCATCATCACCATCATCATCATCATCACCATCACCATCACCATCACCATCATCATCATCATCAACATCAACATCATCATCATCACCATCACCATCACCATCACCATCATCATTATCATCATCACCATCACCATCATCATCATCATCACCATCACCATCACCATCATCATCATCACCATCATCATCATCACCATCACCATCACCATCATCATCATCATCATCATCACCATCACCATCACCATCACCATCACCATCATCATCATCACCATCACCATCACCATCACCATCACCATCACCCTCATCATCATCACCATCATCATCATCACCATCATCATCATCACCATCATCATCATCATCACCATCACCATCACCATCATCATCATCACCATCATCATCATCATCACCATCACCATCACCATCATCATCATCATCACCATCACCATCACCATCACCATCATCATCATCATCACCATCACCATCACCATCATCATC
>Ga0126342_10012676_pt1 | contig 15011 bp, 22 predicted proteins | sample Cyp1metagenome_FD_92528 | JGI IMG/M metagenome (GOLD analysis project Ga0126342, IMG submission 92528) | Coral microbial communities from Lord Howe Island, Old Settlement Bay, Australia - Cyphastrea 1 metagenome | ecosystem: Host-associated > Invertebrates > Cnidaria > Coral ...
CGCGTCATTGATTGCGCTATGCAAGTGCTAGTTCAACTTGACTGACTATGCTAGAACACGCTAGGTACGCTAGATTTGTTGTCTGCAATTTCTACTTGGGCCAAAGCGACCAAAGCAGAACTATATACATGATACGAGTCCGAGTACCGTGAAAGATGGTGTGTGAAAGATGGTGTGTGTGTGTGTGTGACCAAGTTGTGTGTGAAAGATGGTGTCTGACAACGATAATGTATGAAAGATGGTGTGTGACAAAGATGGTGCGTGACAGTTGTGTGTGACAAAGATAGTGTGTGAAAGATGGCGTGTGTGAAAGATGGTGTATGGCGACCAAGAGCCAGCACGATGCCATAAGTGCCACACCTGCCACGCAAAACGAAGGTGAATGTGACCAAGTGCCACACCTGCCACGCAAAACGAAGGTGGATGTCACCAAGTGCCACACCTGCCACGCCTGCCACGCCTGCCACGCCTGCCACGCAAAACGAAAATGGATGTGACCAAGTGCTACGCCTGCCACGCAGAACGCAGGTGGATGCTGCCAAGTGCCACGCGTGCCACGCAAAACGAAGGTGGATGTCGCCAAGTGCCACGCCTGCCACGGAAAGTTGGGCGGCGTCACCGGCGACCAAGCCCAGAGCCATAATTGCCACGCTTGCCACGCAAAACAACCGTGGATGTCGCCACGTGCCACTCCTCCCACGCAAGTCGAAGGTGGATGTCGCCAAGTGCCATGCCTGTCATGCAAAGTGCCGCGGCGTCACCGGCGACTAAGACCGGCCCAAGCGCGCCACCAGAGCCAGCCCAGTGCCATAAGTGCCACGCTTGCCAAGCAAAACGAAGGTGAATGTGACCAAGTGCCACGCCTGCCACGCAAAACGAAGGTGAATGTCACCAAGCGGCACGCCTGCCACGCAAAGTTTACCACTGCGTTCCATTTGCAAAGGGAAAGGGAAAGGGAGGAGGGAAAGGAGAAAGGAGAAAAAGAAAGGGAAAGGAGAAAGGGAAAAGGGAAAGGGAGAAAGGGAAAGGAAAAGGGGGAAGGGAATGAGAAAGGGAAAGGAGAAAGGGGAAATGAGGAAAGGACCACCAGAGCCAGCCCAGTGCCATAAGTGCCACAACTGCCACGCGAAACGACGCTGGATGTCGCCACGTGCCACGCCTGCCACGCGATGTCACCAAGTGCCGCGCCTGTCACGCAAAGTGCCGCGGCGTCACCGGCGACTAAACCCGGCCAAAGCCCGCCACTAGAGCCAGCCCAGTGCCATAAGTGCCATGCCGGCCACACAAAACGAAGGTGCATGTGACCAAGTGCCACACCTGCCAGGCAAAACGTGGATGTCACCAAGTGCCACGCCTGCCACGCAAAGTGCCGCGGCGTCACCAGCGACTAAAACCGGCCCCAAGCGCGCCACCAGAGCCAGCCCAATGCCATAAGCGCCACTCCTGCCACGCAAAACGAAGGTGCCTGTGACCAAGTGCCACGCCTGCCACGCAAGTCGAAGGTGGATGTCGCCAAGTGCCACGCCTGCCTTCTGTGTGAAAGATAGTGTGTGACAAAAGTTATGTGTGTGACAAAGTTGTGTGTGAAAGATGATGTGTGACAAAGTTGTTGTGGGACAAAGGAAGCGGAGGCGGTGGAGGAGGCGGGATACAAAATCAAAAACGAGAACCCCATACAAAGATGTGGGGAAAAAGACATATTGTAACATGCTCAAAACTGCGTAAATACTGGTGTTTTTGCCAGGCGCTGGCCGAAAAACACTGTATACAAATACTGTGATGTTTGCTACCGAAGGCCAAAAAACATCATAAATACTGTGGTTTTGGGCTTCCGCCGCATAACAAACATCCGGTTTTACGGTGTTTCTTGCTCCGAGAGTCTCAAAAAAAACGTAAAATGCGATCATTTAACGATTTTTGGCCACTACGAGACTGAAAAAGAAGCTACAGACTACAGAGGTTACAACAACAACAACAACAACAACAGCAACAGCAACAGCAACAGCAACAACAACAACCACAACAACAACCAACAACAGAGCAAGCGGGCGACATTCGGGGAAACAACAGCAACCCTTGGGGCATCGCGGGTGTGCGAAGCCCGACAAAATACAATAATGATTCATGATATCCAACTTTCGCGAAACTTTCACAAATAAAGATTCTATTTTCGCAGAATCGAAAATAAATAAAATCGCGAAGGTTCCCAACATAACATGAACGGTCTTCGCAATTAAAATGTGTTACTGTACAAGGACCTTTAGATCGATCACTGAACTGATATGTCATCCGACTATAATTCCTTTGATGTAGTATCTAGCTCAATTATCTAAATCTAAACATCACTATCAATTCATACAATCAATCTCTGCCCAGGACTACTTCTATTTATATAGATTGTCATGCGGCTCCAAGCATTGCACGAACGGCAAGAGAACTGCTCTAGACCAAAAGATCCACAAAGATCCAAAAAGATCCAAAAGACTAATGAACCCCTTCGACGTGCACTTGGATCTTACCCTTCCGCGGTCAAGATTTGCAGCCAACATTCCGGTTGAATCATTCAGAAGGCAATGGTGGTCATATAAATTGCAGTATCAAAAGCTGAACAACGATTAGAACAAATCTGTCGTTTCAAATACTACCGTCAAGCTTCCGTTGCGCATCTAATCCATAGAGGACAGACACCGCATGTATATCTTCGCAACCAACTCAACTACTGCTACGCATTTCAAATGAAAAGAGACTAGGGCATATCATTACATATCATGACAACCTCACATCTGTAGGTTAAAGATGCTTTGACAATCTCACATGCTGCGTATGCATTCTCTTTCATACCATTGGTTCCCAAATGTTCTTCCTTGGAGGTGGTGCTCTCAGTTCCTCCAGGTACAGTAGAGTGGAAGAGACTCTGAAACCATCCATGACCTTTCACTGGTCACCCGGGCTCCTTCTGGTGCCAGTACATCAACAAATAAGTCGCGGTCTGCATGGTATCGCACAACTCCCTTGAACCACTTCCGACTGGCAAGCAGGCATGCAAAGCTAGGCAGCCAGGCAGTACCAAACTTCTGAAATGGTGAACACTCAACACTAGCAGAGCCAGCAAGAACAGTCCCAGAAGATAGACCAGACATATCAAAGTCACCTCCAATTTTTTGCGCGGAAAGAGCAAATTTTGCCAAACAGTGAAAACAGATGAAGACAGCGCATACAAACTTGATTTGACACCACTCAGTCACAACTGCCTCGAGACACCTTCGAAGGCAGAAACGGGATCCTGGCAACAATCGATGGCCGTCTCTCCAGAAAGGATGTCCATTCCCACAGTTTACCTCTGCTTCAAACAAACCCTTCACCTCTGCTTTTCAAGCCTCATTTCCCAGATTTTCCCAGACACATCTACATTTCATCGCTAAGTTTTATCTCTTCATGTAGATTCGGTTCGATTTGCATGTCGTTTTTTAATGTTTTTTACAGAATAGGTCTCACAGATTCTCACAGTCTTTGCCAAAGCTCCACAGCTCCTGCAACTTAGAGTTGGGATATTCGATCATGGAGAGTCCCAAACGTCCATCTGCCGCAACTCTGTACACCTAATTTTTCCAAGATCCAGTATATTCATGTATATTCAAGGCTTTAAATTGCAAACAGCTGAACCGTTCCTTGACAGACTTGAAGCAAAAAGCAAACCACCAAAGCCGCATGGTTCTAAGGAATTTAAAGCATGAAAAGTTCCAAATCGCCGGGAGCTAACCCAGCGCTCGCTTTCACCAATTCGCTGCATATCATTGCAAGCAAGATGCCCAAACATCAACCTCCTGTGACGCTTGCGATTGAACACGTGTGAACCCTATGGAACTGAGTCAAACAACCTAAGGGCCTTGAGTACTTTGTGGGACTAACCCCGTTTGATGGACGAGGTCATGATTTGTTCGCGCGCTTAGTTGACACCACAAAGGAATGGATTCCCGTCTCCTGGCCCGGTTGAACTACTTCAGAGGCATCTCGCACATGACCTGAGATCGGCTAAATGAATCTTGTGAGGAAAGCCACAGAAACAACAAAGCCAAACATTCTTAGATTCTTGCTCTAGTCTATGGTTGCTTGGAAGCTGCTTCGAGGTCTTCACTCCACCATGTCCCGCAGTGGCAATGTGAACCGCAACATCTGCTGTTTGCCAAGCAGCGCTCCGCTAGTCGCGAGGTTCGCACCAGCGCAGGTCTGCTTAAGCCTGGCAAGCCCAAGTCCAAACCAAAGTCCAAACCGCAAACAAGACGCAAAAGTAGTTCGAATGCCCCAAGCATAGGTGCATGGTCAATCAGCTGCATCAGGAATAATCCTATGAGTAGTTGCAAGCAACAGACTCTCTAAGGTTTGCCTGTTGCGTGCATTTACCCCCTACGTCATGATGTCAACACGGCACGACATGCATACATGTGTACACCCAGTACCTTCTACCCAGAAGCAATGAGGTCTGCAACTTGACCAGAATATGAGCGTCCTAATTCGTACTAGTAGATTCTCAAGTACGCAAAAACCATTTCATTGGAAGTGCCTTGCACCACACAGCGTCTGAGTTGGTGTGCAATTCTCTTAGGAGGAGCATACATCCTCTTCATTTTCTGAAGTTGCTCTGGCAGGTGCTAATTCGAGGGCATTGAATGAAAAATACCTGGCACACAACTAGCAAGAAGGAAATGTAACTTCCAGTATCCTGTCTTCGGATCTTTTTGATTTTTTTCATTTTTTTTCTTAGCACATTAGCACATGTGTTTTTGGACCAGGAAGCACCTATGTCGACAAAGGCACCCCATTTGCTCAGCCCTGTAACCTTCCCTCGGAGCTTTTGGCCCACAGAGGGCGTGCCCTTGGCTGGAAAGGCATAAAGTTGCTGCACAAGGAAGTCCTTCATCAACAGGAGGATATAGTGAATTAATGTGAATTAAAGATTATAGACTATTGATATCGTTAAATATCATAAATAAAGATTCAGATGATATATTCAAACATGGAAAGACATCTTGAAACGAGGTTTGCACCTCGGTGTCTCTACAGCCATATGGAAAAACAACACTACTAGTAGTATCCAAAAAATGAAGTATATTGTCTCAAAAGTTTCCTTGGAACAATTCATTTTTTGACATTTCTTCATGCATTATTGGACAGCTCAGAGCAAAAAGATTGGAATGCTGTCCAAAACGTGACAAACAAAACTGCAACCATGATGCAGCTTGTCAGCCCACCCCACAATCTTAAATCAAGAAGCGTTCGAAGGCTGGGCCGCCTGAGGCTGCAGGGTTTCCGGTTCTGAGAACGTGCTAAGGCAAGACTCATCGGGCACAGCGTCGCACAACATGTCAAGGATTGGATTCCACGAACAAAAGCCTGGAGCCGCTCAACCAACTCCGCTTTCCGACCAGTGGTCTTCTCGCCCAGTTTCTTCAACTCTTCTCTGAGCTCAGCCACCTGCCATGCAGACAAAAGGACAAAATGACAGAAAAAATGAAACGGACACAAAGAGAGTGACAAACTCTAGAGGAAATGCAAAGAAAATAAAACATGATTTTTTTAGCTCAGGCCCCACCTTCATCTTGGAATATTCCTGGGAACCGGAAGAATATTGTCCTCTTCACAGCTGTGATAGGGTCGAATGTTCGTTCTTTGGAAGATGGGCATCTTCACAGCTTTGTGAGCTCTCCAAGACCATCAAAATATATCAAAATAATCAAAAAATATCAGGCATCTGGACAGGGTCTGCGTCGGCCGCGGTGAGTGTGTCGGCCGCGGCCCGGCTGGGTGTGCGTGTCGGCCGGCGCCAAGTGCCGTGTCGGCCGGCGCCAAGGCTGTGTCGGACGGCGGCACTTGGGTCCGCCGCGGGGCTTCTGTGTTGGACAGCAGGGCGGCGCGTGCAGGGCTTCCACAAGGCAAGAAAAAAGATCCCAGAGCTAACTTAGCAAACTAAGGTCTGCGTGGGGAAACTGGCATGTCTGTGTCGGCCGCGGTGCTTCTGTGTCGGCCGCGGAGGGGCTGTGTCGGACGGCGGCGGTTGTGTCGGCCGTGGGGCTTCTGCGTACCTACAGTACCTCTACATCCAGACGTGGCATCCACTTCCAGTATCTTCCAGTCACACTCCTGCAGCACGCTCGTTGCCCTGGCCAAAAAATGCTCTAATGGCAGACGAACATTAGGCCTTGGCATACACACCTTCTATTCTCTTGCAAATCTTTCAATCACATATCAATATCGTTCATACCTACCGTATCAGTGTTATATCGGCACGTCAGGACTCACTATGCATCTCGCCAATGCACATTGCCATTGCCACATGGCACCAGGTTTCGCGCAATGCCTGGAGGCGCTGAATCAGTTCCTGCTTCTTGCCGGAGACCTGTGAGCGACTGAACCGCAAGTGACATCATGTCACAAGATCTCACAAGCTGCCGGAAACATGAGGATTCAGTCAGGATGTTGCAAAGTTGGCAAAGAGGCGCCATTATTCGGTCTTGGCAAAGTGTATCTACAATTCGGTCTTGGATCTGGTGATTTTGGGGTCCCATCTAGGGTCTCAAGCCTTAAGTCCTCTCTTCCTCAGCTGCTCTTTGATCTCCACCACGGTTAACTTTGTCAAATCAATGTCCTTCAAACGCACGATCTTCTTCCATCTTCTTACACCACGCAAACGCCACACAAAACTCTACTATAGTGATGTGTGGCGGAAGTGCCTTGTGATTTCTCAAAATGATTGCCTTCTATCTCGAGAGACTGCATCTCAAGTTCCACAGGTCTATCCCCTTCAAAATACCATATCATCATCCAACTATTCTTTTCTTTTCCCCCCACACCTTTGTCAACTTCACTGGTTTCTGCCTCGTGAACTTTTCCGTTGGAAAACCCTGCTTCAGCCGTCTTTCCATTGGCAAGGCCAGCTTCAGTTGTCTTTCCACTGGCAAGCTCTGCTTTAGCTGTCTTACGGCTGTTGGCCTGGGTAGAAAGAAGGCTGGGAGGTTGGTTGGAAGGTGGCTTTAGCATTTGAAAATCCTGATGGGAGATTCACGTGCCGGCAGGTGTTCATAGTAAGTATACCACCAGGGAGAAAGTGGGAAGTGGTCCAAAGTCCAAAGGTGTGAATGTCCCAAAATGGTGGCTACTCGAAGCAATTTTGGATTTGCTACAGCAAACTACACATGTCAATCGTCAAAACAAGTGTAGATGATGATATGGTATGGTCATCCATCCCATAATCTGAATCCATGGGTGTACAAATCTCTATACTATTAATGGATTGGTGGCCATCCGCCAAAATGGAACATTTACCAAAGTTTCAGCCATAGCACACGTGGTATAGCTTTCAACGTGCCAGCGCCTGCAGCTCCTTCAGCTTTCGACGTTCGGCTTCAGCTCTTCTCTTAGCTTCTTCCCGAGCCTCCATTTGATGTGCCCTCACCAATTCCAAAAATGCACTCCGGCCATTTCACAAAGTATCAAACAAATCTAGAAAGTGTTTCTGACGAAGCATCAAAAATCGTCCTTTTCCGGCTCTGTTTTTCTACCTCAAAAATTGGTTCCCAGAAACAGTTGCTGCATCCTGGTACAGTACCATCTCCCGACCTGTGCAGCTTTCATTCGCTTCGCCTCGCGCTCAGGGTCCACACCTTTTTTTCGCCGCTTCGCAGGCGCCCTTGGCACCGCCGGCGCTGCAGCATTCGCCCGAGACCTCAGCTCTTGAAGGTCTTGGCGCGATGTCACCAGATGTATTGCAGCCATTTGCAGCCCATAGCCGCCATAGCCGTCATAGGATGAGTCAGGACATGTCAGGACAAGCAGCTTAACCACCGGAGGCTCTTTCAAAGGCACCTGATTGTCGAATCCAGCAACTGACGAATCATTTCGGTCAAGATCTTCAGGCGCAAGCATTCTTTCTTCCATTCTTCAGGAGCATTCAGGAGCAGCGACTTTAGTGTTGTGGTGACAATCTTTCAACATTCAGCACCATCAGAAATTTGGACTGGGCTCCTGGCATCTGGGAGAGGATCAAGGCCCTGCACCGAAGAGCATGGATTCAAGAAAAGTGGGGCAAACGAAGTTCCGTCCTTTTCAAATGAACGTCCATGACATCATGACATGATAATCTTGCGGTGAAATGCAGTAAGAACAGGGGGAGAGAGAGAGAGAGAGGGGGGGGGAAAAAAAGAGAAGAGACAGACACAGCGGTCACTTCTCAGATTGGGCGCCCGAGCTGCCAGCTTCCTCTTCTCGTTTTCGGCCTTCCTTTTGGCCAGCTCTCGCTTCTGCGCAGGTGTCACAAAAAGTGAATTTGAATGAGTCCGTGTGAAATGCGATGTGAAGGCCCAAGAGTGCCCAAGGTTTAATGAAGACGGACTTGAGTCCAAGTGGACTTGAGGAACCTGATGGGAAACATGACTCACTGCGATCTGCGTGTTTTTATGCCCATCCGAAAGGAGCACAGCCATCCTGGATGCCTGGCTTGATGCATTGCAGTCTGACTATTGAATGTCTAGTTGCAGATGTGTCATCAATTCTTTTAGCCAGATATTTAGCCAGTTTGTATGAAGTCGGTCACTAACATCTTGTGTTTCACTGCTAATTGTCCAGGTACCTATGTCACCCATTGCTACTCCTTTGATGGAAAAGCAATCTGCCATAATCATCCATCTGCCAAAAGGGACGGCTGACACCCGACAGATCCCAGATGCCAAGTCAGTGCCTCTGCAGCAGCCCGGCGCTTCGCTTCGCGCTCAGGATCTACCTGCTTCTTCTTTGCCCGCAGCGGGGCGGCTGCGCGGATAGAACGATGCAATCCCTGGCCACGCGACCTTTGGGGCCTCAGGCATCAGTGTCATCGTCTGTTTGTGGTCACACATTCTTGAGCATTGCAGAGCCAGCTTTGTACATACACCATGTCCATCCAAACTCTCTGACTCTCTGACGTTGGTGACTCTCTGACTCTCTCTGACTCTCTCTGACTCTCTCTGACTCTCTCTCTCGAGCAGTTTCCATGTTGCTGTCAGTTCAAGCATCAAAGCTCAGCCATGTGACGGCTGCCAGCCAAGAGCTCCTCCACCAGAAAAGCACTGTTTGACATGTTTGACATGTGCATCACACAAACCACCAGCTTTCAAAATGCCAGTCACGCAGTTCCTTTCAACTCAACTTGTGTTGCAAGCTTGTTTTTACTCTACAACAAGTACTGTAAGCTGTGTGGAACAAAGCAGATTGAGTGAAGGAAGCTCAAAATCTCTTCAGGCGCTTTGAAATATAGAGTCTACAGTATGGGCCCTATGGGAAGCAAGCTGAAATCGAAGAATGCCATGTGCAGTCCAGCGCATTAAAGTCTCCAAAAAAAACTCAAAAAATGGGTGTATCCAAGCACAGCCTTTCAGAAGAGCCATTGGATGCTAGTCGCCTGCTATTCTGCCGAGTCCATTTGACGCGCCAATGCAGAAGCCAAGGATGGATAGGGAATACACACCTCAGCAATTTTATCAACAGCTTCGCAAATGCGACAGAGGGGTCCAAGGACAAGTTCTGACCTTATCCGACCTTCCTTCAAATTCCAAACTGTTTTTTTTGTGTACATTCTGTCTACGTCCAGCTTTCTGGACTATTAAACATCTATATGATCTTTGCAGCCCAGCAGCTCAAGACCAGCGCAGTCAAGAGTCCTGCCCAAATGGATTTCAACACAAGTCCCAAATCTCTTTGTAGTTTGGTAAGGCAGCTCTCCAAGCTATACATACCCTGCTTCCGAACGAAACACCAAGTCATGTCTGAATTGTGTCTACACGAGTCCTGAAGTTGTCAGGTTGTGGGTTGTGGGTTGGCCCTTCACTTTGCACGTATGCCGATGTAGCTTTCATTCTCTGCAGACTACCCACAGCAAAATCGGAAACTGTCCCCACCAAGAGCGGCACCTACGGAAAATCGGGCATCTCGCAGACCGCGGCGCGTGCCCATGTTGCACGAAAATCAAAGCAAGAAATCACAACGCGAAAGAATGGCCGTGCTGAGATTTGACCAACTCACTGTCAAAACACCGAGTGACTTGTGAGTGATGTGAGTGCGTCAGGGCTCTACAAGATTGCACTCTAAGCCTGCGATGTATCCCAGCAAAACGTTGAATTCTACAGAGCTTCAATGACGGACTTCAAAGGCAACAGGTTCACCAACTCATACGATTCATTGGGAATTTGAAGCTTGCAAAATATGATCAGGTGGTTCTGCCTCGAATTTGAGCCCGAGTTGACGCAATCATCACGAACAGGTGTCCCGTGTGTTTTCCAAAGGCATTTTTCACAAAGGCTGCACAAGCACTGAGTTTCCCAACTGGGACAAGGTTCCAGTCCGCCTTACCCTGTATTTGGGCATGACCTTAGGCAAAAAACAATCATCTCAGCAGTTCCCCTGCGTTGCTTTCAGTGCTGCCATCTTGCACTGGTGTCGTTCAAGATTTTTATTCCAGCTTACAAACTGTTTCCGGTTTCATTCGAACGTGTGGAAATGCTTGCGACCATCACCTTCATTCAATGTAAATCGTACAATGACGAGTGCAATTTGACCCGTGGTTTCAACAGTTGCAACTGGTTCGGGTCTCAGGCGGTGATTTGACCGCCACCGGAGTTGGTGAATGGTGTGATCTCCAAGACCTGGAGCCATGACAGAAACAAACTGATCTTTAAGCAAATGCAGCAAGGGGATGGACTCCGCCAGATTTCGAGCCTGAAAAACAAGATCCAAAAATTTCCCACCACAAAAAAAACAACACAACACTCTACTCCTCACTCCCAAAGAAGTCAGCTGGTACCCCAAGCGCGACAAATGCAATGTGTTCTTGTTCAGGTTTGTTGCGGTTGGGGCAAGGTACTACCAGTGGCAAAGCTATCGCAGATGCCAGGGCGCAATGGACAAGAGGGAACCAATCGCAACACAAATCTAAAGATGATAGTGCTGTTTTCAATTTTGAAGTTTTGGATTTTTAACCTGAGAAGGGGGGAATGAAAGCCAGAAAACCAGCTCTCATAGTGAAAACCCGTGCGCACAGCAAATTGCCTGCGTGTAAGACCTGCTGTAGCGTAGCCCTAACTGCATTAAAAAAAATTGAGGCAGACATCCTGAAACTCTGCTGGCGGCTTACGTGTCCTCAGCCCCTCGAGCATATATTTGTTTCCATCTAATTGCTTAACTGGCGAGAAACCGGACTGAGGAGAATCGATACCCTACTGCAGCAAATTTCCTGCGCACAACACCTTCAAAATTGGAGTTCCTCTGCTGGAGCAAACCCGTAAGCATCACGACTGAGAGCATTAAACTTCCTGCGCAGAACACGTTCAAAATTGGAGTTCTCCAGTTGCGAACATCACGACTCCGCGTAACACCTTCAAAATTGGAGTTCTCCAGTGGTCGCCTTCCTGAAACTCTGTTGGTTTTAAGCAGCATGTCTCGATGAATCGATTTTTCTGACTGGCTACTTGGCTCACCCAGGAAAGCCCAGACCGAGGGGGAATCGATACCCTACTGCAGCATATGTCTAGCGCGTAACACCTTCAAAATTGGAGCTCTTAAAAGGAACACGCCGTTCTTGGCTTAACATAAGCTCAGCATGGTCCGAGTATGGCCCAAACATAGCCTCCGAGAGCCTAACATGGATCAACATAGACCCAACATAGGCTCCATATACGCCCAACATGGTCCCGACATGATCCAAAAACGACGTGTTCCTTTTGGGCCGGGTAAAGGCTTAAAAGGAACACGCCGTTCTTGGCTTAACATAAGCTCAGCATGGTCCGAGTATGGCCCAAACATAGCCTCCGAGAGCCTAACATGAATCAACATAGACCCAACATAGGCTCCATATACGCCCAACATGGTCCCGACATCATCCAAAAATGACGTGCTCCTTTTGGCCCGGGTAAAGGCTTAAAAGGAACACGCTGTTCTTGGCTTAACATAATCTCAACATGGCTCGAACATGGCCCCAACATAGCCCCCAAGAGCCTAACATGGATCAACATAGGCCCAACATAGGCTCCATATACGCAGGTGAGCCTCTCAGGTGGCACGGCCACGTGCAGCATGGCAATGGAGGTAGTCACAACGTCACAAGGTGTGCTAGTGCTGCTGACTACTGCCACTATGCGTGCAACAGTAAGTCAGAAAATACGTCAGAAGAATTTATCAGTCTATAGCAATCCATCTGTCTACCACCCTATCAATCTATCTCTCACTCTATCCACCGGTCCATGTCCCCATCTCACATTAAGGACGCTAGCTGTCATCCGCTTGTAGCCAAATAGAGATGAAGTGACGATCTACTTTCAGCACAGGCATAGCTGTATGTCAGGTTCTCATTGCAGCCTGCTACCGACAAAGCTTCCATGACCTGTAGCCATCTAGCTATCTATCTAGCAACCTATCTGTCCAGCCTTCCATCAAGCCATCCACGCACCGCATCAACCTAACTTTCACTTTCTCTCTCTCTCTCTCTCTCTCTGTCTCTGTCTCTGTCTCTGTCTCTCTCTCTTGCTCTCTGTCTCTCTCTCTCTCTCTCTCTCTGTCTCTCTGTCTCTCTGTCTCTCTCTCTCTCTCTATCTTGCTCTCTCTCTTTCTCCATGCCCCCATCCCTGCATCTACGTAGCCATGCGAAGCTCGCTGCCAACAATTCATGCTATCATGTGGTGCTTCTGGCCCTATTCGGCAATCTGTCTCTCGATCTCTTCATGCATCCCTCAAGTAAACTATGTATCTATCTATCTAGCACGGTATCTACCTATGGGGCTCCCCACACCTTGCAGGCTCCTGCTGCTGGAAACAACTGCTTTGGACGTTGCTTTTGGCTGCTTTGGAGGCTATCCATCTATCCGCATATCTATCTACCTATCTGTCTATCTATCTGCCTATCTATCTATCTGTCGGTCTATCTATCTGCCTATCTATCTATCTGTCGGTCTATCTATCTATCTGTCTATCTATCTATCTATCTATCTGTCGGTCTGTCTTTCTATCTATCTATCTATCTATAGATCTTTCTAGCTCTCTATCTATCTATCTATCTATCTATCTACCTTTCTATCTATCTATCTATCTATCCATCCATCTATCTATCTATCTCTCTCTCTCTATCTCTATCTATCTAGTTATCTAGCTATCTAGCTATCTAGCTATCTATATATCTATCTATCTATCCATCAATCTCTCTTTCTCTATCTCTCTACCTATCAGTCTATCTCTCTATCTATCCATCGATCTATCTCAGTCTCGGTCCGCACATAATCTATATTTGTCTGCTTCTCCTCTATCCGTCTGTCTATCTATTCTATCTATTTTTCTACTCTCCATCTATCTGTAAACTTAATCTATTTTTCTACTCTCCATCTATCTTAAAACCTATTGACGTCTCCAAGCTTATCTCTCTGTCCATACATACTTCCTGCCTAGGCGCAATACGGTTCCAAGATGACCTAAAAGCGGCGTGTTCATTTTGGGCATAACATGCCCCAAAAGGAACACGCCGTTCTTGGTCGAACGTCAGCACAATCTGCTCTCTTTGTCTACCCGGTTACCCCCAATAATCGCGGACCAGGCGGGCCCCATAATCATGGACCAGGGGGGAATCGACACCCCACAGTCACCCATTTGCCACCTGGTATGTAACCCTGCAGGGCTTGGATCCTATGTGGATATAGCATCAGTATTGAGCACATTTACATACGCTGTCAAGGCTCAAGAGAGATATAGAGTAATCCTGTGGACACCGCACCAACTGGCTATTGGCCGAATATAAAAGGTGCGAAGCTGTCTTGGGAAGACGCTCTAGCTGATCTAACCTGGACGCTGGGTGCCCCTCTTCAAGTGGTAGCGGAGCTGTGATCCTTCATTGAAGGTGAGCTCCAGGTAGAGCCCGATATGGCACGCCATGGCTTTGATGATGATGACTTCGACATTGTCGATGCAGATGGATGGAATCCATATGACTCTTATGCAATGAGAAGAGCAAGCACCCCAACAACCCTCAATCCATATGACACAGCAGATGACCACGAAGGTAGCCCCTGCATATGATGGGAGAACCAGTTTCTTTGCCTTTGAAGATGCAATCGATGACTGGTGTGACATCACAGAGCTGGAACCGGAAAACGTGGACCTGCGTTGGGGAACAGATTAGAAGGTGAAGCGCAACAGTACAAGAGATTACTGGATTGAGAAATGCTAAGGCATCCTAACGATGGTGTCAACTATGCCCAGAACGTGTTCTTATACCGTTTCATGCGCTCATGAAGTACAACAGAGGAACCATGGATCTTCAAAAATGGATGACCAGATTTCAACTGACTGGAAACAGACTTATTGAGTCTTGGATGGATCTACTACCAGATTTGTTGACTACTAGCACAGAAGCAATCCTGTTTGTTGCACGACGTCGACAAGAACATGAAGATCATCAAGCTGAACTTGCAGGCCCTGCAGCAGCAACACCAGGACAGGAACCACATGTCAATGTACCATGGACAGATGAACATGCTTTGATGGCATTCAGACAACTCAATGAAAACAGACGACAACAGCAGAGAATGGCATTTCCCTTGGGTGACAACTTGCTGGCATTGATCTGTGTAAGTCTAGCAGATCTGACGCCAGATCAGAGAAACATACTCACGAGTATCATGACACATCGTGGACGAACACTTGACCAGTACAATGTGCAAGAACTCAGAGACCTTTTCCTGGAAATGTTTTGCACGACAAAGAGAGCAGTAGACAATACTATGATGCAACCCTCTGGCATTGGACAGAGAAGATCGTTCCTCGTTCTGGAAGAAGGAGAATTAGAAGGAACCGACGGCTATTGGGCAGAAGATGATGAAGACGGCGCAGAAGGATTCCTGGATGCTTTAGAAGATGTTTTCTGGGTCTACGATGACGCTGACTACACATGGTATCAGAGAAGGTTCCAAGGAAGACAGACCAGACGAGGCAAAGGTAAAGGAAAG
>Ga0126342_10012677_pt1 | contig 15011 bp, 13 predicted proteins | sample Cyp1metagenome_FD_92528 | JGI IMG/M metagenome (GOLD analysis project Ga0126342, IMG submission 92528) | Coral microbial communities from Lord Howe Island, Old Settlement Bay, Australia - Cyphastrea 1 metagenome | ecosystem: Host-associated > Invertebrates > Cnidaria > Coral ...
CTAAGACCCTGGAGCGTATCGCTCCGCTACCATGAACGGAGAATATGCAACTCGCTATTTTAGCAGCGGTGTTCTTGAGCCAAAGGTTGGCGTAGCAACTAGTGAGAACCCTATATCCCGTCATGGATGAGACTTGTGAGGTGTGCGCTAGATGCCAGTGATGGATCATACTATGTTGATAATATATACTGTACACATACATATGTGTATATATACACACTGTATATACATATGTGTATATATATATATATTTATAAACATAATATATATATATATATATGTTGGATATTGTTGGATTGTATCATATTCTACCTGAGCAAATTGTTGCAAATTATCCTGAATATTCCTGAGCCAGAATATATAAATCATGATCAAACACACACCTGAAATAACATAAAATTTGGCATGGTCATACTCAAATATACTAAAATACATAAACTGTATTAAACTGTCGTTTGCATTGATTTCTGATGTTGTGGTCATTACAAGTCACCGATAACCGGTGTATCTGATATGCCCTGGCCATGCCATCCCTCGGCTCCCAACGCAGAAGCGACCACACAACGCGCAGAAACGTAACCTCGAAGCGAGGCTGGCGGTGACTGGGATCCCTGACCGTCACACCACTTTTAATAAAGCCACGGTGACGACAGGGGATCCACCATTTTAGGAAATCCCTATCAATATACATATATATATATATACATATATATATATATATACATATATATATATATATACATATATATACATAACTGGAAATACAACTAGTAACAATGCAATAACTAGGGTGAACTGGTTGCACTACTTATGGTCGTTAGGGAGCCAATTGCTGCATCTGATCTGATCTGATCTGGAAAAACAAACAGGTGAACCAAACATAAAGATCATTTGTCTAATGGATTCATGGCTTGCAATGCAGCATGTGGAACCCCAAGAGAACCACGGCAAGAAGCACCCAGTGATCTCATCCCAAGAAGTGTCTAATATTCCCAGCGAAGTTCCCTAAAGTGACCTGACTCACAACACTTCAGCAGGGTGGGTCATAGTCACCGAGGGAGACCCCCAATTCCCCCAAGATCAACGCCGCCCAGGGAGCAGGATAAGGGCATCCATTCCCGCTGAATCCACGATGTTGCTGTCCTTCCACAGGATCATCTTCACTGGGTTGGGCAACCAGGGCACTGATTAAATGAACAGTCAGTCTTAGGGGGATCATAACATTATATAACATTTAATTTGTGCCTATGGTTGGATAATAGAAAGAACAATGTTGTTTAATCATATTCCAGTGAATCCCTCCAATCAGTCGATGTTTTTTCATGTTGTTGGGATGGATCACAAGACGGTCACCATCGTCCTCCAGCGTCATGACTCTGCGAAGGAGTTGGTGAAGCCTGCTTGGGTTAACTGCTATTTCCGGCCATAACTGTAAGCAAAATAAATCCAATAAAACAGATATTTCGGAATTCCAAACATTGTATGTCCAATTGGGAAGCACATGTTTGGGATTGGAATTGGCAAGCAATGTTTACATAGGGAGACGTTTATGAGTAGGATATCACGGGGAACAAAATTAATTTTTGGAACAGTGGATACATGGAAATGAACTACTCCCATGGTTTGAAACATCGTATGATTCTATGATGATAATCTAATGATCAATGCTTTGGAATTGATAGAATGATGATATGAATCCAATCATAGAAGTATAATTATAATACTTACAATCCCTGGTGATGCTCCTTGATAATTTCATAATATTCATCCATGATGATCAAATGATGTTCTCAGAATTGGATGAACTCAGTGGGTCCCCAGGGACATCCTTTGAGACTTCCAGAGATCACACTACAGTCCAACGCAAATTCACCAGCTCCGCCGAGTTGCATACAGTAGATATAAAAGTTACTGTAGTTGGAAGTGAACCTACCTTACCGTGGTTGTAAGTGGGTGTAAAACACATGTAAAATTCAACTACATCACGGATTTAAGCTGTAGACACCGAAGATGCCCGATATATTTTATAGATTTTCCGAGTTCCATGGATTCAAATATCCCAATTATATCCCCTGTGATTAGCATTACTATTCCCATTACTGTATAATAATTATCCAATTAGAAAAAACATAAATCATCAATAATCGTAGCGTTGTTAACATTCATAAAACCATGTGTTCTTCCTTTTATTATCGCAACTAATGTGGTAAACCCAATAGTAAACTATCCCCAGTATTCCCATAAATAGCTTCCATATACAATCCACCAACTGGTAGGCAAATTGAATTTACCAAATTCTCCCAGTAGGAACATATGATCATCCCATTCTTCATATCACATATCCCATGAATCATTGATCATCCCATTAGAACAACACTAGTATATGATATATCATAGCAACGCCAAAAAAATAGAAGTTCGTAAAACATAATAATAATAATAATAAAGCATTCAAAAACAGTGAGAATCTACTGTTCTACCTTTTCGGGGGGTTGTTAACTATCCCATAATTAATGTTAATGGGGATCTCAACTAGTATATTAGTACATTGTCCATATTGATATCCCATCACTATCCCATTCATTGATATTAGCAGCGTCTTTATTATCCCACCATTAATACACTTGTTCATTGACATAGTTCATGGGACATTAGTGGGATATAACTCACAAGATCTCACAAGCAATAATTACTTGTTCATTGGGACTATGGTGATATATCCCATCATTAATCGTTATTCTCATTGATATTGTTATCCCATGATTAACATCATTGGGAATAGGGATATCATGAAAAGTGTTATGAAATGAATACTAATATTCTGGAAATTTATATTCCGCTACCCTAGGGTAGACTAACATAGATGTAGATCATGTTCCAAACGAAACCATGGATTTTCCACACCTGTCTTAGTTTACTCTGGGGTATATATATATAATTAATTCTACGCATCCCATTCTAAATTATCATAATTAACCTGACATATTAGCCAGATGAGCATTGGCCAATTGGTATTGGGAAATTACATCCCGTATTCTTAATATTCATCTGAGATTCATCTGGCTAAACAAATCACAATTAAATGTAATTACCCTGAAGTAAGGCCAATACACCGGGGAAAATTCCCATCTGCACCGGTTCAAGGCTCCGCATCGCCTGCACGGCACCTGACCTGTGATGATTCGCCGCAGGACCGCGCGCTTGTAGCCGCCTGTGATTTTCCGATCAAAACCTTGGGGTTTTACGTTGCCATGTTTGATTACTGGGGATCAACATCTGCAGAATCTGGCAGACGATTTGAAACACATATATGATATGAGAAGGTTTCATGTAACATATCCTTCGAGCCAATTCTCAAATTAAGCTGATTTCAGCATTGAAGATTGGGAATCCATGCCCGCAACATGGAGAATGAGCTACTATTTTGGTTGTTTCCAACTCCCATGTCTCGAATGAATTCATGGTTTGCCACTGTTCCTTTTCAAAAAGAAGTTTAGACATATATATGTATATATATATATATGTATATATATGTACATGTATATGTACAAGGAATATAAAATGGATAATAATTCATATTGGGTATAACATGGTATAACCCTTGAACCACTACAATTATCCATTATTTAGCTAGTTACTAGTTGATATCGCCAAGACACGAGGCTTGCGCCCTGGTACGGGCACGCTGGAACCGAAGCCCTGCGCGGTGCGTGCGAAAAGATCCGGCGACGTCAAGGGGAAATGGAGCCCAAAATTGGGATGTTCATGTATTTTTCATATGTTTTTGCCAACAAAGTGGCACTTCTACATACTTCTACCATGAAAATCATGAGGATTATTATTAAGGATTCAACTTTTAACCTGCGAAACTACATGGGTCTAATGAAGTCAAACTTGCAATGAGGTGCGGGTCAATAACCACTTGTGTCACTTGGGGACCATTGCTGGTTGACAGGGCTGAACGTCCAGATGCTGTGCTTGCCTCATCAGCACATTGGAAACGCCGGTTTGTTGTAATCGTTTTTCCTGGTTGGAGAGATGTTCAAGAGATGTTGGAGTGCCTGGAGTGTCTACCGCAACTTTAAGAACTGAACAAACCTTGAAGCCTTGCAGGATTATCAAACAAGGTACCTGCCACCTGCCAGTATAAAACTCCACAAGTATAGCAGTTTTAACACTTGCTAACCAAAAAAACACATTCCAGTGCCCCCTGACGTCCTGTGATTGAAAAGAAAAACACTATACTTTGATGCAGATGTTCACCTGCAGATGGTTCGATGTGGAGCCTCAGGCGGCTGATGGTCAAGCTGCCTCAACCACCCTGAAGTCACGACGACTTCCCGGATTCCTCTTGTAGAAGCCAATCATGAGGATAAACATAAGACCCATCAGAAAGAAAACAAGTCATCATGATAGTAATGGTCATTCTGAACCACTTAATCACACAGATATTTTCATGTATATACATATATATATATATAACATACCCTCTGGTAAACGTTTACATAGCTATGGAAAATCACCGTCTTTAATGGGAAAACTCACTATTTCTATGGCCATTTTCGATAGCTATTTTGACATAACCAGAGAGTAACATAACATAGTCACATAATTAAATACGTAGCACCTGGAAGCCATGGCCCATATGAAGAAATGCGCCTGGAAACTGAGCTCTGCAGCTTTGGCAGGGGAAAAGAAGAGCCTCCCAGTCAGCATGGTGCATGGTGCCCTAATGCATGGTGCATGGTGTTTAATACTAAGGGGGGTTGCATATATATATATATATGTTCAGTATATTATATATAAATATCCACATGTATATGTGTATGTGTGTTTTGTAGTGTGTATCAATGTCTGTATATATGTATATAAAGTGGAATATCAAAGTGAAATATCAAATAATGTCAGTATCATATATGTGCAGTCATGGAGATATATGACCAACCATTTTATGCGGATATGGCCATTATGAGGCCGTAATGGGAATGTAGGAATGTATATATATATATTATATAATTGGAATCAAAATACTAACAATACGATGATGTCTTATACCCCCGATATACTATTACTTGAACGAAAACAAATATGATAATCCATGCAGGCAAAACCATGTGGCAACCTTGAGATTCATCAAAGCTGCAGGTATCAACCAGCTATCGTGGGCAGTACAGTCAGTGCACTCTCTGGCTGCTTAAGTGGCCTCATGATCCCCATGATTTAACATGGACCTGTGAACCATGGTCAACACAATGCGGACCTCTTCAATACATGTATATATAGATTCTATATATATATATATATATATGATGAGATAATAAATAGTAATCCCATGTACCCTCTGGTAAACTAACATAGCTATTGAAAATGGCCATAGAAATAGTGGATTTTCCCATGAAAAATGGTGATTTTCCATAGCTTTTTGTATGTTTACCAGAGGGCAATCCCCGATATGGCGCGCCTCGGCACCGCCAAGGCCTGTCCCAGGTCTCCAAAGATCCAGCCCTGGAGCAACGACTCCTGGGCGGTTGTCGCAAGCAATGGGTCAATGTCTTAATATCTTAACCGTCTTAACATATCAATACACTAACATACACTAAACAAAATCTTATAGTATACTGACCAATTGGCTGGATGATGTTGGTTGTATCTGTTGATATTGTTAGTGTAAGTTGCATATATATATATGCATATATGTACCATTTCGATACATTTTAAACAAGGGAGAACAAAGGCAAAATCACTACTATAGAATCCACAATTGATCCCTCCACCAGAAGTGGGTCAAACATGGTTAAACTGAACGCAAGGAACCTTAAGGAATGGTCACCTGAGGCTTCATCACAGTGTCCATTGCAGGTGAATGTTGGCAACCTTTTTTTTGCCTAATAAATGTAGCCATGTGTAGCCTCAATTGACTAAGGCCCCCCTGATTGCTGCAACAGCCATAGCATATTTCCGAATCTCCGCTTCTGATGTGGATATTGTCTCTGTCATTGAAAAATGCCGCCTGAATCCTGAATCTTGTAGTTACTTAGTTGGATTATTTGGGAATATACTTCAAGCTCATCTCAAAATAAATCTTATAGACTTATAGTCTGTTTAAATCTATCGAATCTACATTCCTCGCGAAATCAAATGATTGTCCAGCCACAGATATCAAAGACCAACGTAAAATCAATCCAAAGACGACTCAAATCATCTAAAGATCATCACCAGCCCTCCATAGTTCCAAACGGGCTGCGAAGGCAAAGAGGGAGAGGAAGAAGCCCAAAAGGCCCAACCGCAAGGTGAGCATCACATAGAAAACACTGCTGTCATGGTAGTACCACCTCAGGAGATGAACATCCGAGCTGACGGTGATTTGTTGGATATGTGAACTACAGGGTCTATACCAGGGTGAACTCATTGATATAGCCATGCAATATATATATATATACAATATATATATATATACATATACACATGATATGTCATATATTACTATACATAGCATCCGATTTCCAGATGTTGCTAATCCAAATTATGTCGCTTCGAAATCGGAATTCGTTATACCTAAACCTGGTGATGATGGTGATGAGGACAGTATGCACCTCAGTGGATTACCCCGGGGTCAGTCTTCACTGGTTTCATATCCTACAAGCATCATCAAAGATCCATGGAAGTAGTATGGATTGACATCCATGACCATGGCTATAAGCTGTAAGGCTATAAAGGCTATAAAGGCTATAAACATGCTACAACTACAAACATCACTTCATTCAACTTCATTCATCTCAGTAGTGATCAGTTGCCTCAGCTGGCATCGAGGAGATCTCACGACTGCAAATGTGACATTTGTGCCATACAACACATGGGGATACATGAGAAACGTATTGAAAAAACGTGTAAGATTCATTTCAAGGGAAACTGGTAGATATGCAACAAATATTGCTTTGCCCGTGAACCTCATCGTGAAGCTCGTCACAAAATTGGACAAAAATACAAAAAATATCTTCCAGTGCCATGGTGCTCCCGTTGCTCTTGCAGTTTCTTTCCTCAGAGTCATGAACACATGCAGGGGGGTTATGGGGTTATATACAGTACATTGTGATTTAATGGTAGTCTCAATGTTGGTGATATATATATATATATAAATACATAATGGAGTTAAAATATCTCAGCTGGTGAAGGAGCCGATTTTGGGGTAGATGTTTTTTGATCAATCGATTTCAATCGTTGCTTTGTCGCAAATCCCCTTTAGATAAGAAAACAATGTGTAAATCCATTCCCGAAAGAGATAAAATCAAAGTAAATGACCAAACACCACCCTGCAATGGACTTACAAAACTGGTAATGCTTGGGCTTGGAAATCAACCATCCAATCTCTTGCGCAAACATACAACTTGTAGCCAGAAGCACTGCAAAGATCTAGTTTTGGAGGGGTCCATGGTGGAAGATCTCAGGTTTAAGAAAATCAAACTGGCATAGACTTCCAAACGACTCGTTTGGAACATTGGAATTCCACCAATTTTCTGCATCAGAATCCTTCAGTTCAGCATATAGTCAATCCATAGGCTACCCCAATGGGATCATTCTGGATCTAAGACAGTTTTTGCGTGGAAGCTCGGTATCTTTGCATAGAGATATGGTGTGCATATACATATATATATATATATATGTATATATAAATATATATCAACTAATTATCTATGCTATAAGTTTAGATATAGACTGATATAGATCTAGATGTATTAAGTAATTATTCTATATATATACATAATTATATATATACACACACACTAATAAAAAGGCAACGGCCCTGCCACCGATGGGCCCAAGAGATTGGGGTCGCAGCTACCGAATGGGGCGCAAGCCCAGCACCAATAAACTTAAAATGGATTCAAAGGGTTCGGCCAAACATGGCGATCACCATTTTCAGTTCTTTCAAAAGAACAAAAGACCTTTCCACTTCTTTAGTATCTTCTTTACATTTGTTTACATTGTCATAACATGTTCTAAACAGCGGATTCCCACCCGGCCGGCTCGCTCAGCTATGCATCTTTCTTCCTCGGTGGGCACGGCAGACCGCGCGGCGGAACGCAACAGCTCCAGCACCGGGTCCTGACCAGTTCACCAGCGAAAATTTGGGGATTTTCGACTGGAAAAATGGTGGGTTTATAGTTTATATAAGCAAATTTAAGCAGCAATTTATTGAGTTGTGATTTCACCAACATTGGGGAAATATGGGGGAAATGTTAGTTACAATCGAAAACTGGGATCATTAAAATGGTGGATCTAATCCACATGATGTTGAATGGATTGATACCAGTAAGTGCGATAAATAGAAACCACTAGAGATTAAGAACAAAATTTGCTGATGAAAAGATGCCTTGCTTGGAAAATTGCAATGTTTCACAAACCTGCAATTCTCCCATTTTGGGCGTCTTGGTCTGCCGGTGAGGATGTTAAAATTTGCACATTCACTTCCAGTCAAGACCCCCCTGTTTGTTGCAGAACAACCATATGGTCCTTACATAGCGGTTTGACAGTTAGAACCCACCATAAAGAAGTTCCATTGTGAAACTTCCCCAAGTCAGATCTGGGTTGACGGCCATCACTTGAACCTGATGAGCAAAACAAGGTTTTCAACAATCAAATTTGGTGGTATCTACCATTCTCAGACAAACCCATGGATAGTTCGGTGAACTATCGTTTGAACCACTTATGACTCCTAGCACCCAATTCACAGATGGTAAAATCGAGAATTTGGGTCTTTCATGAACCAAATCTTCATCATGTTTGTTTCAAAATCCCAAATCTTGGGTAAATCATGGATTTTTTTTTTTCGGCAATTTGCAGCATCCCATGAGCCAAGCCCTTCTGCCTCCCGCAGCCCCAAACGCTCCGACCAACCTGTGCGGCAGTGAAGTTCTGGAATGATCCCGATCAATCTGAGATCCGCGAGCCCCACATCCTCCCAGCTTTGGTTTAAGGGGACATTTACAGGAAACCCTATAGAATTTTAGATGACACATCCATGGTTTCTTGTAGATGTTCCCTTCAACCAACCCAGAGACATCAATCGAGCGACGAGTACAGCAATCCACCCAGTAGTCGATGGTGCTTTGCCTCGAAATTTGCTAGACGGACACGCGGGGGTGACACAACAACGAAGCGGGTTTGTATAATCAGGATGATTATGATAAGTGCATACATAATCGAACACCATAAAATGTTTATTAGTATTTCAAAAAACAACAAACAAAACAAAAATGAAACATATAGTGTAATTACTATTAATCGTATAGTCATATATTAGAATAAAATAAACGATATGACATGATACAACATACTATGATATTATATAGTTTTATAGTATAATATAACTTTGGATAGTGCATAATATATCATATTGTACTATAGTATAATGAAGGTTAATATAGTGCACTATGACTATGATGTAATATAAGATGTCATACTATACAGTACTATACTTGATTAAAATATAGTAGAATACAATATAGTATGATAATACAATATATATATTTTGTATAATATACCAACAACACGTAAGACGTAAGACAGCACAACATACCATGATCTGCAATAATTACATACTATATGACGTCTTTCGTTGATACCATAAACAATGCCCAAACATCCTGCTTTGGACGTTGGATGTTGTTCATGTTAAAGGCCCATTGTTGGCTGGTTCATTTTTGGGTTGTTCCCAGAATTGCTTAAACAGAAAATCACGAGGATTTACCATACCCCTATACTCCGAAAAGAAATGACCCCTTTCGATGGAAGCGGTCAACCCATAAATACATCCTTCGGAAATCTGGTTGATGTTTGAGCCACCCATCGCACATCCTAATGAAACTCAATTCGGATCATCCCAATTAGGGATGTACATGGCAAGCATGATACATATATATATATATATATACATACATGTGTATATATATATATATGCAAATATGTGTATATATAATTATATATATGTATATGTATCAAAATCATATAATATTATATGTATATATCATTGACTAGTCAAGTGGGATTACGGGATATATTCCAGGAACCAGTCATAATTTTTCCTCCTGGTTCAATTCGTGGAATTTCACAAATTTGGATTTGCCCAATGGAGGATTTGCCACGGCAGTCATGCCCCAAAGAGACCTTCTCCGCAAGACACATTGAAATGCGCATGGGTCAAACTATACAGTAGTAATCATGCATGATATAGCAAATAGATGAACATTGCCTTCAATGGTGGCTCATTGAAGTACGCAATACCACCAATGGACACCAATGCTTTGGGGATGCCCAAAGGTATCCTTGTTTTTTGGATACGATCATACCCTTCCACGTCACCAAGTGGCATAATCGCCGAAGTGGCCCAGACGGCCAAACTCGAGTTGCTACTCCTGCGAGTAAACGGAACGTCAGCGGGCTGCACACATTTCAAACTATTAACTACTAAGGCTGGGTCAAAATTGAATATAAATATCTGAAACTTGGATGTTTTAGTGCACAAAGGACCAACATCAGTGGTTTCAAGGCTCTCAAAATGCTGCATCTTTGAATGCGATCAAGGCACGATTTGTGTTGCTGCATAAGACCTGGTCCGTGACTGCAGGATCAACTACTTGTAGAGCGAACAATGCGGTGAGCAACCCGTTTTCGCAGGAAACATCCTCATATATCAGCATCGTGATATCAATGACACATCCATTGTTAAAAAACGTTCTCAGTGTCATTGTCATCGTTGTCATCATGGTCCTCAACACCAACACCACCATCCTCACCAGCAGCATCAAAAGCGACTGATCTGTGGTTTGCGCAACTTCCACATTTCTCGCTTGCATCTCATTGAATCACTGCCTTTTGATATACATAATGGGTAAATTGTTGGTGAAAACTTAATATGTATACATAAATGTGTATTTATACATATATATATATATATTACATATATATATATGTATATGTATATGTATATGTATATGTTTTTCAAGTATCTTATAGTAAATAATCAATTCCTTCATCTTGGCTAAAATAGCATTAAATTTCCCTATTTATTTCCGCTGGTTGCAGCTTCATGCGCCCAGAAACGTGGAAGATGCCACGGCCATGGGAAGGGCGGCGCCGGCTTCTTCGACCCGGTGCGGATCACCTGGCAGCACGGTGGCAGCCGTGGATGTGGCGATATCCAATCCTGTATACGGATAGTTGTTTTTGGGTTATTTCTGAACATAATTAAGTAAAAATATTGGATATAGTTGTGGAATGTCGATATGTTGCTTTCCTAAATTGTAGGTACGGTTCCTATATATATATTTATTTATCTATTTATTTATTTATTTACTATGTAATAAAGGGCATGTCTACGGACTATTTGCGAGGGAATATTCCAAAACAAATGCTACGGGACTCATGGCAACTGGGTCATGACCCTTTAGCAACTGGGTAATCTCAAGAGCTGGAACAGCCAAATTTGGGGTATCGTTCATCTCGAAACAAACTTCTGAATTCTTAATTGGAAAAATAAATCATTACTGTTTATTAAATTAATATTATATTAGATTTACTTTATTTCATTATATCGATTTGTATCATATTAATTCACATATTCAAATATACATATTAGTTATTAGTATTCAATGAAACAACTTTGAAGAGGTTGCTGTTTCAGGTGATTTTCCCTCATTTCAATGGAACATTCAGGCTGCAACAAATGCATCAATCCCACCATCTCTAGACCTGGGAATGTGTCACATGTTTCCTTGCAACTCTTGCGTGCAATATTTTGGTATGTCTATAAGAATATGTATAATTATGTGTGTATATATATATATATATGATACCTCCCAAAATGTGGCACTATAAAAGTTAAGCAAGCATTGTACAATTTTAAGACTTTACATGTAGATATGTATATATAATATAGTTTATAGTACCCTTATTATAATGGAAATTACATCATCCATGTTTTTCCAATTTGTTTAATGTGAAAACCATGGCCCGACCCTGGGTCTTGACCTGAGCATGGCGTTGCTTTGCGCTGTTCGCTGGGAGCCTGGGGCGGGAACTTCGGCGATGGAAAACCGTCCATTCATCATTCACCATTAAATGATATATCCCATCTAGATGTATTCTATAGACCCATCTGGATTTCCCTCGTGACACTAACAGTGACCACTCACACTTCATACCAGAAAAAAAACAGAACAAAAATCAAGTTGTAGCCCCCAATGCGATTTTCATTTCCCCTTATTAAGGCTAGATGACACGTCATATTCCCTGCAAGTTGGCTCCACGGTCGGCACATTTTCTTGCCATGTCCAAAAGTCCTTGCTGTCAAAATTCGACATTGGCATTTCCAATGGGATGCCTGATGCATCCAACTTGTCAGCACCTTGTGGGTAGTAATGTTGCTGACGGCAAGGCATTAGTGTTTAGGGTTTAGGATGCTGCCCGCCACACTGCCGATGGCAAAGCAATGCTGTTCAGGGTTTAGGATGTTGCCCATCGCAGCGCCGATAGCAAAACAATAGAATGTGTGTGTACAGCACATATAAAAGGCCGGGGCTGCTGGACAGGCCCTGGGCGGGGCCTGGGGGGTGAGCCTGGGGGCTGGGGGTCGCTGGGGGGCTGGGGGGGACTAGAGGCCTGAGGGGGCTGGGTTGGATTGCTGTACAAGGCCCTCTACATGCGTGCGAGCAGGATTGAATTCGGGCATCTCCGAGTCACTTGGCGTGCAATCAAGAAAACGTATTTTATATTTATGTATATATATATATATATCGGTTAAAAAAAGCCTGGGAACCAATGGATGAAACCAACATAAATGGCAACGCAAGCAGCAAACATCTGGCTATGTTGGATATTGAAACGCCAATTCCTAATGAAAACAAAAAGCAGAGATATGCGGAGTAGACCAACAGAAATGAAACCAACATAAGTGGACATGTAACCAACACAGAAATCTTCACAGTTGAGTGTATGTACATTGTTATATGTCTTTACATATATTCATGGAACCAAGGACCAGCAAACAAATTGATTAGCAAGTGTGCATTTGGTTGTATATATCGTTAATCGACCATTAACACATATTGTAAGAGAGCTGGCCGCTGTGGGAGTGCACTTTGATCATTGTTTCTTCAAAACTGTAATCACTTGTTAAAGCTTAAGCTGCAAATGAAGATGTGTGCATGTCCACTAGAGAGTATGTATTGCTTGAAGAAGTGTCCAGGTGTTCATTCTACCTCAGATAAAAATAGTGTCCCTTTAGCGAAACACGCGTTCTGCGCGGTATGATACTGTATATTATAGATGTCTTCAGCATAATTGCAACATACCTACTCATACCTGCCAACAAATGCAATATTCATGACAGAAATGCAGCGTACCCTTCTTAATGAGTGTAATCTTCCTTTGGAGCAATGCAGTGTGTTTTTGCAGGAACAATATCCCTACAAAATAAGAAGTATTCCTTCTAAATATACACGATGCCCTTTGAAGGAATGCAGTGCGCATTTCCTAATGTCTAACCTTCCATCCCTTTCAGAAAAGGCAATATGTCTGCAAAATATGCAGTATTTCTGACATAGAACACCCCTCTCAAAAGTCTAATAATTTTGCTTGAACATGTGGGCATGATCAAAGAATGCTCTTCGCTTCTTACAGCATGGTCCTGTATACCAACACAATCTTCCTATGAAGAAGCAGCATTCTAGGAAAACTGGATTGCTTTTGTTTGACATATGTACTGTTCCCTTGGTCAGCCCAGCCTTCATTTACTCTGGTTTAAAGAGCCGACCCTCACTAAAAGACATGTGTTCAATACTATCCAATGATAATATATAATCAAATATCTCACTCATATCAAGGGGATGTTGCACAAACAACAGATTATATTCTTCAAGAACGACGATACCCTTTCAAAAAAGGGCTGCATGCATACCGTATGCTATTATATGTTTGTACATGTGCAAACAAGGTTTCATTGTCTTAGGAATCAAAGACGCACATTCTTCAAATTATAATACTTTCCAAGGGAGAGCTGCCTACATCAAAGGATGTTATTCTCAAATTATGTGTCGCTGTCTACTGTCTTGGAAGAATATCACATGATGTATTTATTCATAGAAATGACATGCAATTTTGAAGGACCTATTTTACATGCTTACATATACCATGTGTTTTTTATTTGAAAAATGCAACTGATTGTGAAAAGGACATTGCATGCGCAAGAGGAGTCATTTTTGACATAGAAGTAGACATGTGCTACATAAATGGGATGCTCTACCATTTGAAAACAAGTGCACATGTTGAAGGGAGCACTTATTTCAAAGAGATGCAAAGCTCCTTTCAAGGGAATCATCTAAGTCTAAGTGTCTGAACATGTGTTGATTGAAGGGTTTGACTCGACAATGTCAATATCACACTCAGTTCTACAAACTCATTGGCTGCCTATGTTTTGAGACAAAAATCAAAGACAGAATTGCCTAATACATGCCCCAAGCCCCTGAGCTTCCCCCAATGATACCTGCATTTGTCCACGGTTTTTACAGGATTTTCTAATGAAACCAAAGACCCAAACAAGTGTGCAAAAAAACAAGATTGCACCCAGGGGGGAAAATGCAGAGAGTTGGGTCCTGTCGGGCAGGCAAAAACCAAAAAAACAAGAAACCAAAAAAACAAAAAAACAAAAAACACAAAAAAAACAAGATTGCACACCCCAAGGGGAGGGGTCAGATGCAGAGTGTTGGGTCTTGTCTTTTTTTTTTGTTTTTTTGTTTTTTTGTTTTTTGGTTTGTGTGTGTGGATAGCCATTGCAGATGTGCCAAGCAGAGATTGCCAGGCACTGTCAGTGGTTGCACTAGAAGCAAGGTCGATACACTACAGTAGAGCAATGTTTGCTATGACATAGTGCATTCAGCCAATGAACAGCAGAGAGGAATGGAATTCAATTTTGTCCGGTTGCGCCATATGCTGTTGGATCTTTGCACAGGAAATGC
>Ga0126342_10012678_pt1 | contig 15011 bp, 11 predicted proteins | sample Cyp1metagenome_FD_92528 | JGI IMG/M metagenome (GOLD analysis project Ga0126342, IMG submission 92528) | Coral microbial communities from Lord Howe Island, Old Settlement Bay, Australia - Cyphastrea 1 metagenome | ecosystem: Host-associated > Invertebrates > Cnidaria > Coral ...
TGCGCCTTCTCTGCCATCGCAGTGAGGAGCCCCCGAATCTGCGGTGTGGGAGTTGTCAAGCAATGATGCCTGTAGTGCATAATGCTTGTAAGAGGCAACGGCTTGAACTGTACACTCTTTACAAACAGTTCTTTGTAGACGTCTGCGCAAACTCTTGACAACCGCAGTCCTGAGCCTTTGAACTCAGCCAAAGCATCTCGGGCAGCTTGTAAACGCTCAGCAGATGTGTCATGCAGCTGTTCTTCAACACGAATCCCCTTGCGCGCCTGCAAGAGGGAATACATGTAAGTCTCTGCGAAGGCACTGTTTGGCTCTATCTCAAGTGATTTCATCTCGTTATATGCCAACAATACATCCTGCAAGCTTGCAGTATGGTATGCTCCTATCAAAGATGTGAATGACACAATAGTAGGAGTCAGTCGAAATTTAGGCAAGAGGTCAAACAAGTACTTTGCAGCTTTGTGCTGGCTCTTGCCCTCACCCCAGCATGCTCGTATGGCAGAGTTGATGTGATGGACCTGGATTGAGAGATTGCTTCTGTTCATTTCATCCAAGGTTTCGGCTGCCATTGTCACATTCCCAGCATCAGCAGCTGCAGCGATCCGGGCGGATCCAAGGATATCATCAAATTCACATGCGCTCAAAGCATCATTCCAAATCTGGTCCACACGGCTTGTGTCTCCCAGCTTTGCAAAAATGCGTATGCCTGCAGTAAAAACAGGAGGGCGAATGATTTCACAATTTGCCTGGCACTGTTCAAAGATCTTCGCTCCATCCTTGTACTCCCGAGATCTGAATGCTGCATGCATTGCAGCTGAATAGACCGGTGCTGCACTGCCAACATAGCCAGCAAAAAACGATCTGGCTGCTGGCCAATTTCTCTTCTCACTTGCAGATGCTATTTTGCTGACAAGTATCTTTTCTTGCCTGCTGAGTACTATGCCATCTTCAAGTTTCCGACCTCTGGCACTCTTACGGATTGCAAGGCCGCTTCGTTCGCGGAGCTCTGACAAAGGTTGTTGCTTTGCCCTCCCAAAGCATGAAGGCCTGTGCAGAAGGGTTGCCCCAAGCCACAGCAAGCAGCCCACGTGAATGCAGCGCTTCCGCAACGCTGCAGAAACCATGCTTTGCACAGAACAAATGGACCAAGTAGACAGGAGCTTTTTTAAGCCAGGAATCCACACAACTTTTGGAACATCATCCAAACTTCACCCTTCACATGTCTTGATTGATGTAAATGATCACCGAAATTCTGCAATGTGTTCGATATATGATATACTTGTGATGTCTGGCACTCAGTTGATGCAGTGGAGCAGGTCCCTTACATCTAGCCTATCCAGCTGTTGAAACGCACCAACCCACTTGAGGTAAATTGGCTGATGGACCAGCATGTAGGATCCTTAAATTCCACCTGGATTGCCGCATTGTGATCGGGCGTATTTCCAGACTTGCAGGCAAACCACTACCACTTATTGGCATTATCTCTGCAAAGCCATATGATATGGCTATGGCACAAAAGAATTCAAAAGACATCAGCCACCCCCAAACTCTCAAAACTTAATCATACACCTTCGATATGGCCTATGATATGGCCAGATTCTTATGGCTTATGGATGCTTGTGGATCCACTTGTGCTCCCCTCCTCGATCGCCACTCCCCTTAGGGCCGCCACGTTTTTCTCGCTCCGTTTTGGGGCGTCGCTCAGCTTGTCGATCCGACCTCAGGATGGCTCCCCATGTTCTCCCTGGAAATGATGGAACCTCAAAACTACAATTGCGGTAAGTCCGAATGCAACTCAGCTCTGGCCTGGAAGCACATTGCACTCATTGGGTCCATGTTCTCCACAAGGCCCATGATGGAACATAGTCCTCATTCTTCACATCTTTCCGGCCAATCCCTTTTGGCCTTTTGATTCGTGCCAACGTGTTTCTGTCCAGGCCAAGAATTGGTAGAACAGATCACTTGTTTGCCCTGGTGGTAAAAACCGCATTCGGGGAGTAGAAGACTCCAATCCCTGCAGTGCAAGGCGCTCCTCAACAGAGACTTCGCAACTGTAGACGAAGGACTTTTGAAAGGAAAGGGACACCTCTTCGTCATAACCGTCAGTGATTTGGTTGTCGACATTTTCTGCCATATGCTCAAATTCCGGGAGATCTTCAGCACACGTCAAATACAACTCCAGCAAGGAATGATGGACCAAATCCCTTTGGGGATGTTAAGTTTCAGGAAGGAGAACCCTACCATGGACCCCAATGGCGCAAGTTGAACATGACAATCTTTAATGATATTGAATGTTTAAAGCCCCAAAATAGATATGGGTGTTTCCTAAACTAGGGATACCCCCAAATCACCAATTTTAATAGCATGTTCCATGATAAACCATCCATTTTGGGGTTACCATCATTTATGGAAACCCCCATATCCCCAAATATCCCTCTAATGGATGGTTATGTATTCCCTTAAATATTGGACGGTTAATGGATGGTTATTCCCTCAAATGTTTCTGAAATCCCCAATAGCTTGATGGTTTCTTTAATGGAAAATCCCATCTACAAATGGATGATTTAGGGGTACCCCCACGACTTAGGAAACCTCCATATCTGAAATCCCCTTCAAAAACTGTCTAATTGGTCCTCGTGGATGTTGGGTCTCCGCGCCAGGCGGGCCGCCCGACCGGTCCGAGCGTTTCGCAGAGTGTCTTGAGCTCATTCAAGTGCCTCTTGTAAATGCGCCCAGGCCAGAAAGACGGACGATATGAATATCTTACATATATATATATATATACTATGTTATATATTTTTTTAAAATACAGAGAGAGAGAGTGAGAGTGAGAGAGAGAGAGAGAGAGATAGAGAGCGTTGGAGTTGAATTTTGGTGATTGCGTTGTTTCTGGAACTTATGTAGCGGAACTGTGGTTATTTGAACAGTATTCTTGGGGAATCTGATGGCAAATGACCTTTTTTGAGCTATCACACCTTAAACAGATCAACCACTCCAAAACCGTATAGCAACACACATGTGAGATTCGACACTTGAAAGCATCAAACATATTGGTTGCACTGAAGTTGTATGGTGATGATCCTGCTTGGGGATTGGGTTCCTCTGAAAAGCGGGGTTAAAAGCATAGAATCATGAAGGTTAGATCCCAATTTATGAGTTATTTCTAACCAAGGTTGTATCCATGAATAACCCAAACTACACCCAAAAAAATTTGGGAGTCAATCATCTGAGACTCCCTGCCCCTCGTAGCGCTGTCGAACCTGCTCATACTCTGACCTCACTGCAATGGAGAGGATCAAGGATCTGTCCAGCACTCTAGTCCATCAAACAGTCGGGTCCTATCTCTGAACAAATATATAATAGTTTTTCCTTACATATCTAGAAGAGTTTGCACTGTTTTATCATCCTTCAACTTCACATGTATATCCAGTCAGCAAAATGCATCAAAGTCTGTGAGTAAATAATCTCTGGCAACAGATCTGAATTGGTGACTCATTCTTGGGGTTTTCATTGACATGGGGGCGGGGATTGCGACTAGTTAGCCCATTGTGTTTCGGTGAAGCACAACATTTACTCATACGAGGTGGTGCCCCTCACTCATAAGCTGGCTTTATATTCATCCACTCATGTTTACAAGCTGCCTAACAAGCCAAACAAACTGCGGCACCACATCATATGTATATGGTTGGTTGGAAATGAAAAATAATTACCGACATATAGAATCTATAGCTATATGATGTTATATGAGTTATATGGGCTTAGAAAGCAACAAACAAAAACTGGGGAGCACCACCTTTCACTCGGTTGAGAATCCCCGACGACGTCACGTTGCGTCTGGACACGTACTCCGTGACCGTCTTTTCCTCAGCGGAAGGGGATGTACTCAGTGGATGCATACTGCATACTTACGCTTAAACAGCTAGTGAAAATGCGGATGTAAGTCCTATAAATACATAAATACATATATGGATCATACGGATCTTTACACACACACACACGCCCATCTATGTGCCTCTATATACTGTACATACATTTGATTCTATAGGCGTATCTCTCTCTCTCTATATATATATACATAGAATACAAAGTATTATTATTGGAATGTTACGTATTATTGATTGTTATATGTCCATTGGTGAACATCTAAGTATATCCTTAAACAACGTTGCCACGGGTTATCATAGGACATATCCTTGAAGTATATTGCAACCAACCTTGATGTGCGGCCCCACTTAGCAAATGGTTTATACCCCCCAAATTATATATGGAATATCCCAACATATATATGGGATTATAGGGGTTATATATATATATGGATTAAACACCACTTACTAAGTGGAATACAGATCCAATAATGTAGCTGAAACAATGCCATAAACCACCCATTTGGGAATGGTTTATACTATACCACCTATAAAAATGGTGACTGGGGGATGGTAAACATGGCATTGTTTTACCCACATTGATGATATAAATCACCATTGGAATTACCATTGGAATCACCTGGCGAAACCCAAGGTCAGGGCCAAGCGTTTCCAGGATGGAGAGCTCTTAGCCGTCCTTGTGGTGAAACGGGCGGGGTACCAATGGGATGTTTTCATGGGCTATTCATGGTATTTTAGTGAGATATCGTCGAATATCAACAGGATATTACTGGAAATACCGTGGAAACTAGTAATTAATTTAACCATCAGCAGAAGGGATTTGGGATTCAATAAGATACAATTGAGGATATAAATAGGATAGTGCGAGCAAGACCAACCAACAACATGATGGCGTACCAATGGACCCAACACGTCTGTAGACAATTTTGATCCATAGTCACATTTTGTAAGACTTGGGATTGCTCAAATAATAATCCCTTACCCCCGTTCATATTGAACACCCCTCAAAGACAAGGGAGTTTGGTTTAAAAAAAATAGACATGTTTCCGACCCATTTCGGAGTATTACAGGGATGGGATTAATATAGGATTAATATACCAGTAAAGCCTCGAATCAAATCTCCAAAAGACAATGTGGAAGGGTGTTGATCAGTCTCTGTATAACCTCCGGTGTCATCAAACATGGCTAGCTGAGAAATTCCAATCACTGGACATTTAAATGGGAAAGTCCTCTATAATTGCGCCAGTTTCCATTACCATGTTTGACTTCCCCTTGTACTCCACCTGATCTTTGGATATCTTTGGCACGATAGCCAATGGTTTGAGCCATGTTATGCAGTTGTGGTCCCCAAACATGGAAGCACCACGAGCCAAACGTAGGTTGCTCCATTGCTATCCTTTCTCCCGCTGAAGGTATGGTGGCATGACCAAACAGCCATGAATCTCCAAAGATCGATGTCGATTCCACTGCCCGCTGCTTTCTTAAGAGGGATTCGCAATGGATTATAACAGTCCCCGCAATAAATTCCACCAGGCACAATGAAGCGTAACGACCCCCCGCAATAAATATAAGTATATATATGATAAATACATAAATAAATATATATATATATGTATATATATAGAATGGTAGTATACTATAATCCCCGAAGAAATGATCAGCCAACAGGGGTTTGGCAGCCACTGCATGGATGAACTTCGCATTGCATGCTTACAACGCCATACATGAACCCGCTAGCAAGCGAGAGTCATGGTGCCAGTTCCATCACCAAAAGTATTATCTGGCCATCCAGAAACAAAAGCAACATATTCCACACTATTTTGATGAAAAAACATCGTACAACCAGGCCCTGTTTGCTCCCTATGGATCAAAATATATACATCCAACTAATTCCCAATATACATTCGCACAAGATGTTTTTAAATTCAAACCACATCCCAAATAATCCACTCACCGATTGAGCCTCTTCCAAATCCCCATCCGGACCGCCATCTGAGGATCCCTGCAACTCACTCAGATTTGCTGGAGCTACCTGCGACACAAACATGTGCCAAAGTCACACTTTAAGTAGAGCAATGATGAGAAACTCTTTTGGAAGTGGGGGTACACCAGTGATGTTGCTGGGTTTATCACCCTATATCTAATCTATAGCTGCTATAGCTATAGAATATTCTAGAATAATGCAGCATAAATCGTTGGCCTACAGTTGTGAACCAACTTGGCATCTTCCAAATCACCATAGACCCCACATGACCGTGGGGCCTCCAGTGGTGTCCCAGGGTCTCCCGTTGAAATCGGCTCCTCCGTCTCTAGGGGCTCAGCTGTTGGCTGTTGTCCTAAAGCCAGGAGCTGAAATCCAAATGATCAAGCAGACCCCCCCCAAAAAAGAGCTTGCCCTTTTGATAAATCGATTTGACTTTCCTATCTCAGATGATTTATAATGCGGTCCATATGTTTCTTTCAAATGGGATCATAGAGCCTTTCGCGGATGTAGACTACCAATCTTATTGTGTAAGCTACAGAGTTATAGTCTGTTATAGTTGTTGGATGATGTTTGTTTATGTTGTTTTTTGACAGCAGAAAGGCATACCCACTATATATGTAAAATGACACCATCGTCCAAACCCTAATCTATGATGTAGGGATATAGGCGGGATCAATCTTTTGAGGAATACGATGTCTGTTTGGTGCTTTGAACCCCTCAGAAAATATTCGCCATTTGGCGATTGACACGCAAATCAACTTAAACCTCAAATATCCCATTTGTTTGATGGTTAAGCAGTTGAACCCAACGTTTCATCATTTGGCTGCTCAAAACTCAAGAGTTTTGCAGCTTCAAGCACCAATTTTGGTGGTTTCCGAAAGCGTGGGTACCCAAATCATCCAGTCGTCATGGATGACATCTGGAGGTTTCCTAAAAGAGGGGTACCTATTTTATCATCCATTTTAGCCGATGACTTCGGAACCCCCCATATCATGGTTTAGGATTGAAACCCATGGTGACCACTGGGGATTTCCCATGGAAACCGCCGGAAACCGCCGTCTCCTGCAGCCGCGGGCACAACCTCCGGCTCGACCTCGTCGTCTAGCGGCGGCGCATCGGCCCAAGCCAGGCGGCCGGACGTGGTCTGCGGCTGGCCCAAAGGATGGGGACGCGATGAGAAAATGCTGGATTTTAAGCAACGAAAATGGTGAAAAATAGGGATGCCATCAGATAAAATCACGGCTTAATGGTCTTAATATGTCTAAATCAACCAGATTTTGTGGATTTAAAGTGGGTTTATGATTAGCTTCTGTGGGTTTAATGATAAACAAGGTAAACAAGTTGAATCCCTACAAGGATGATGATTATTTTACCAGCAAAAAATGGGTTTAAACAACAGATATGCTGATTTCATTAATCAACATGTGGGTGAAACTACATAGGTTTCTGTTGGTTTACAACTCTAACACTTGATATCTCCTGTGTGACATCTCATGTTTGCTATTGAATGCTATTGAAATTTCAATTTGGCCGAATCTATGCTCGATAAATCCAGATAAATCCTATGTTTTTCTCCAGGATGATATTCCGATGTTTAGTTTCTTCTTGTGACACACCCAATTCTTCCTCCAAATGTGTCACTCGTTGGTGGTTTCAAACCCCCTGAAAAATATTTCACGGATCAACCCAGGAATGGACGACATAGTTGAAAGATTTTGAAAGTGGGTTTGTCCAAACATAGGGCCATAGGGTATAAAAACATCAAATCCACTCTTTAACCACAACTATGAAAAACAACACACATATATCACATGACATGGACATTTTCGAGGCATCCCCATTTTTACAGCATGCCTGCGCACGACTCGGACGCCTGCGTGCAGTCGTGGAGAATTTACTTGATGATCCAGCTATATACCACCATTCAAGTTCATTTAACAACATAATATATATATATTATATATATATAGAACATAGATATAATATAATACATATCTAAGGGGCTAAATTATAATGATTCATTCAACTGAAAATAACTGAAACAAGGCCATTTGGAGATGACTCCTCTGACTAACCATGATTGCAGTGACGTCAGAGTGCAGTCATCAGAATTGATCCATATGTATATATATATATATTTATTAATTAATTTATTTATTTATAAATATTCTTAAAAACACACTTAATTTATACTATACGTACACTGTTTTGATAAAAAAAATCATTCGCTATGCTAAACATTGATTTTATAACAAGTAATCTAGTGATTCAACATGCGAACCATCATTATTGCATCGGCTACTAATCAAAACACATAATAAGAACACGTTATCTTAAAAGAATGAAACACACATAACACACAATAATGCACAAAACATGTATAATTAACTAGAATTGGAATAGTACATAATACAAAATACACATATAATTGATGAGTATAGTACAGAATGCTAATAAAACATAACGATTTCGATAACAATAATCATAATTACTGTATACATAACAATTCAATCAATAACAATAGTGAGAACAATATGATTCCTAAAATGGTGGATCCCCCAAATCAGCCATGATTTTTGCGTTTTTCCATTACAAAACCATCCAGCTATTGGGGAACCCCCCTAAATCGCACCTCGGAGGCGAACTTCCATGGTCTCAGTCGTTCACGGGCTTTCTGCAGCTTTCTCGGGTATTGGAAACAACATCTCGGTGGTCAAACCAGATAATGATAATACATGGTAATATGTGATAATACAATATGGTATTATCATGGTGATATAAATATAATTTATGATTTTCTCCTAAGTGATGATATGTACATATATATATATGTATAGTTTGGCACTGTGATCATAGCCATTGATATATTTATATGGCCATAAAACTGCAGGTGCGTGGCTCCCTTTCAATCTTAAAACGCATCCACTCAGTTGGTAAGTGGTCTATACCCCTACGAAATTTCACCCAACGTCTGGGGATGTTCGACTCATCATGATGGCTTCGGCTGGGCCTAAAGGGCTTGGGGGTGCAGTTCCAATCAAAAAGTGGATCAAAAAAAACAGAGCTCAGAGTAGTTAAGGGGTTGTATCCCAAGTGGGATGAACTCGCCATGGTATAACCATGGTTCTACCCATTTATAACTTCACCTGGGCCCCTTAAAAGTGTTGGTTCAACAGTGTGTAGTAGTGAATCCCCCTCTGGAAAAGTATGGTTGACATAAACTTCAGGCCTACCAAATCCACCCGAGTGAGCAGTGGAACTGAAACCTATTGGAAGATACCGCCAAATAATGGTTGGTTGATGGGGATTCCTGCAAGTAATTGTGATTAGCAGTATTCCCAAAAATTAAGCGAATGTGAAACTACTCCACTGATGTTTTTTGAATTTGGGGTAAGAAAATGCTTGGCAGGTTTTCACCATCCGTTCTCTTCACCCATTCTTGTGGAAGCATTTGCCCGAGATTGTCACAATTCTTGGTCACATATCATTTTTTCTGTGGGTGTTTTCTTTTTCCGGTCACAAACATTTTGTTAGGAATGTGTAGTTGTGTTACTCATTCTTTCTGGTTGTGTTACTCATTCTTTCAGGTCCGTATTCCCTAGCCGATTCCACCAGTTGAATCCACTTGTACGGGCCCAGTTCCCTGCAGCTTGATGCCGATTCCCATGATTTTGTTGTTTGAATCCCGACTGTCGTGCCACCATGGCGTTCTTCACCATCGGGTCAACCGCCGAAGGAACTTCATCGGATCAACACATGTCCTGTGCTCTCGAGGTTCTCCTCTACCAGGATGATTTGTTGCGTGGATGCAGTACGTTCCGAAATTGATTCAAAAAACACTCAAATAGGGTAGCATCATCCAAAATATCGGTTTGTCCAAAAACCAGGGTACCCGCATTCCAGTGGTTCATCATCCCAGTATCATCATGTTTACAAGTAAAATGGCCAATTCATGGGTATACCCCACTCTCAGACAAGTAAAATCATACATGTACCCCATTGTTACATGTATCATCATGTATCCCATTATTGTCCCATTAAAATCGTATTATATCCCCAGTTATATCCCATTCAGTACCGGGTACCCTCGCAGTTTTCAGACACACCCAGATATCATATTTATATCAAGATGATTACAGTAACATTTACCATACATATACCATCAAGTATCCTGTTGAATCCCATTCAGTTAATGTTTAAACAATCAATTTTCAGACACACATCCATAATTCCTTGATTAAACCACCGTTTTTGATGATTACTCCACATGTTTGTATGTTCAGACTTTTCAGACATGCCATGAAAAATATCCCATGAAATCCCATTGAGATAGTTCAACCTCCCATGTTTAATGAACAACACCCATGGGAAAACCGTTACCAAGTCACAGAAGCCCCGGTGCGGTGAGAGCGCGGCCGCAGCGCGCAAGGAAGCGCCTTTGGAGCAACGACAGCGCCGTCTAGGCATAGCCAATGGGTAATCACTTGGAGGATCCATACAGTAATTGATATATGGTAAAATAGCAGATGTATATATGTAAATAGATAGACAAATGAATGGTAGGATGGTAGGATGGTAGGATGGTAGGATGGTAGGATGGACGGATGGATGGATGGATGGATGGATGGATAAATAGAAATATAGATAAATATAGTATTATGGTAGTATAGATACATAGATGAAATATAGATATAATATATCCGTATAGATATTATATATATATGTCGTGTATATATATATATATATATATGTATATGTATATATATATATGTATATATATATATGTTAAATACATACCTATAGATATAGTAATATATGTAGTATATAAAGCCACCTCACGGTCCTTGTAACTGGTTAGTAGCTGGGGTTAGTTCACCCATTTCTACATGGGATACGCCTCACACCAGGGCTATTCAACCACTTCCGCGATTCCTGGGATCATCATCCAAGTATGGGGGTTTCACAATCAACCTGCGTTTTTCCACCAGAAAAAATAGGATTGTATATGTGTATATATATAATTGGGTTTTGATGAAGATTTGCCCAACACCATATGTGGAGAATCCAGCAAAATTGTTCTTTAACGCTTGATTCAACCAATCCTTCCATTTCGGTGACCCCATGAAAAAAAAACATGCAGTATTGGAAAGGGCATCGACCTGGGTGAGGTTGATTGAATCCCTATGATGTCAACACGGCTTTGGTGGTGCCCCCAGTTAGTCAGCAGGTTATAACCCCAGTTGTAGGTAGGGGAAGTATGGTCACTCCCGTTATAACATGTTGCAACATGTATTAACTTGTGTCATAACTGGACATATAATTCACTTGCTTGCAAACTGATTACAGTAAATCACCCAGGCTTTATTCATGTGACAATTGACATTATAACCCCCAAAAAAGGCTCCATTTTGGGTACGTTCCGCTGCCTGAGTGCATCAAATACCAAATGTATCCAAATGTAATGTTGAAAACTGGCCAGGGAGTGCCTCTATCAGTTCCGACATGCTCTTGGGCTTTTTTATTTAGGGCTCCAAAAGCTTAAACATAATTACTTGTAGATCCCCCCGCATTTTTTGTCATGCAGCAGTTGATCCAAACTATTCCATCCAGAAGTGGCCAGTCTTAGCGAATAGAATGTCACTTTCATGAAACTTCCGCGAACTCCATGTTTATCTTTCGCAAGACAAAATTGGGCAACAATGTTTCTGAGAAAACTCAGTCACTACTACCTGCCAGATTACCGAAGATTACTTCATGATAGCTTTGCAGACGTGCAGCATCACCGAATCCCTTCTCACCACAGATTCTTGCTTATCACTTATCGCGCTTATTTTTTAAACGGCTTCATGGGCTGTCCCTCTCAAAACGCACTTTCACTTTCACCCCATCCTTCATGGAACCTTCGCGAAAATCTTGCTACAACGATGGTAAAGATGATTCATGATATCTAACTTTCGCAAATGTTTCGCGAAGCAACGTATTCGTGTCGCAAGCCGAACAAAATCAAGAAGCAACTATATAACTATATACATCTACGAGGGTCGAAGCATCATATGAACAGTCTTCACAATCAGAAGTCTTTGCGCAAGGGCTTTCAGATCAATTGAGTCATTGGGGTAGCTTGCTGCACCGTGAGAATTAGTTACATTTATGAAGTCGGAACCCATCCATCTTTAAGTTTCGAGAAATCAACATCATGTGCCAAGTTTTGAAAATGTGCTATCACAACACTGAGGACTCATGAAGCTTGCACATGCAAGGTGGTGCCCAAGGCCGGCTTGGCACAGTGACAAAGTACTTACTTCCACGAAGGCGTCATATCGGTACAAGGTACAAACACTCACTTCTCGGTATTCTACAGGGTGTCCCACAAAGTATCCGCAGGATAGGGCATGCAATACATTTCCTATGTGTTGGTTGCATCCATCTTGTTGTTGGATACATGCCTTCTGGTTGGCGTTGTGAAGTGTTGAGATAATCCCTCAGTTCGGATGGCGGTTGAGCCACCCGCCTGGAAAATATGAAAGCCGTTGTGAATCGTCATCCGTGGGTGTTTTTACGGACCACACCCTAGCTCATCCCCTTAACTGCAGGGGTGGGTAGTCATGAGGGATGCGCCTTATTTACTAGACCATACCGGCCCACTGTGAATCATCATCCCATTTTGATGGTTGAAATCTCGGCAAACAGGTGTATATGTATATATCTATATTATACATGGATATACATATTATATATGTATATATGAAATTATATATGAATAATATCAAAAAAATAATGTTATATACCAGACGGTTCTTTGTGACCTTTCTGGTGTTTCTGGATATGTGGCCCTAATCAAAAGGGTCACATCCCTCTCAAGAGGTATCGGGGCACTAGGTCCCTTAGACAAGGTAAAGGTCACTTAAAACTGTGGAGAATCACGTATCATATCGCGTCATCAACTTGGATGAAATCTGCCATAGTCTCTCTTAGGAAATGTACTAATCTACCAACTATGGGTATTCCACCTACGACCAGAGAGCCATAGTGAGCTAAAATTTTATCAAAATGATAAAAAAGTGACACGCAAGTGACACGCAAGTGACACGCAAGTGACACGCAAGTGACACGCACAAAAAACATTCAAAATATCCCGAGGGTGATTTTTTTGAACCCTGTTGAAAATTAGAGCATCTTCAATTATCTTCTATCCATGTCACTCCTTGTCATGAATGTTGTGCACCGTTTGATCCCCTGCAGCACTGTGGATCACCAAGCGGACTGCATTGGAACCCCAGAAACTGGAGGAAAAGTCAAAAGGATCACTTAGCAAAACGATCACTTAAGACAATAAATCTTACCTTCAAGACCGTACGCGGCCTCTTTTCAGCCTCTTACCTCAAGTGGCTGCAAAACAAGAGCACTTGAAATATGCTGGTATATCTATATTATATATGGATATACATATTATATTATATATATATGATTTATATATGTATAATATTCGTATTTGAAACCACCCACCACCGTTGTTCTTCCCGGTGTAAACACCATGTTCAAATCGCTCAGGCCCTGACTGACACCGTTCGGTGCTTCACTTTTCAGTGCCTGCACGACGGGGGACCTGGGGCTATGGGAATTCTGCGTGGTTCTGAATGGTCTCATGAGGATGGCTTTTTCAATTTCTTCAAACAAACCAGAATTGCATCACTCTTCTGCCAAAGCTGCTTGGCAATAGGGTAACAACTACGTCCGTCAATACTTTCAACTGTGTCCACTAGGGATGAACTCGCTAGTCCATGGCAGAACACGGTAGACAGTTTGCAGTCCAACAGAGAACGTCGTTTGATGCCTGCTTTCCACACAATTGCTGCTTAAATCATCTGATAATGTATACATACACACACATATATATATATATACATAATGGTATATAAATCTCATTTTTCTTGTCGAGTTTCTGATGGTGGCCTGCACACCTCTATTTGTGTCTGTACGTAAAGTGGTTTGTCATTGCATTTTTATGTAGACTATAACTACATCTAGACGTGCCTCACCGTCCGATTTCTGCCTGGCGTGCTTCGATGGGTTGAGGCTGCGCATGTGGAATGAATGACCCTTTCAGTTCGCTCGCAGGCAAGTAGATAAGGTCGTTTGAAGGGTTACCCGCGGTTTACCCTCTGGTTATTTAATATGGCTATGGAAAAATCATCATATTCCATAGTTATATTAGTTTACCAGAGGGTACTGGTACTGCTAGTTTCTCCAGGGGTGGTAGGTTTCTTAGCTACCTGCAACCAGGATCTTTCAGCTACAATTGGTTGCTGGTGTACCCGAACTCCGCTGAAAATTGATACTGTATGCCAGTGACCATCAATCCATCAAGTCCCGCCAGCCACTGTAGGGCCAAGAACAAGTTCTCGTTTGTATACGCCTCTGTGACTAGGCACAAGTCCATCAAATACCAACCCGTTTGCCTATGACTTGGCTATTAATCAGTCACTAGCTGGGATGCACTTCCAAATAGAGGCGCCCAAGAATAACCTCTAACATTCACTGTTCAAGCAAAGCACAGTTGATCCCGATAGTTGATGACAACAAGATTCATATAGATTCAAAATAGATAGCCATATATACATATCAAAATATCATGTTCAACCCCTTCAAATCAATCTCGTTAGTTAGAATGTTAGAATTATGATAACTGAATTTCGTTTCATGATCCTATCCATACTCATTCTGAAATTCACAGAACTGATTCGCCCTGCAGAGCAGCTGGACACCGCCTTCGCAAGGCGCCACGCAGCGCAGGTCGGACCTGAGTCCGAAGGCCCTGGAAACCCTGAACTATACGAGGTGGTGATCATGTTTTATCAACAAAAAATGGTGATTTTACATGATTTTAACCAGCAAAATCATAGGAAAATAAAGATAACTCACCAGCAGATATGGTGGTGCCCCAGTTTTTGAGAGACTTGATTGACAGAACTAGGCTAAGCAAAGTTTGAGGGAAAAACATGTGTATATATATATAAATATTAATTAAAGGACCGGATAACCCCACAAGTCAACTTCTTCCAACAAGCAACAAAAGAAAGGCAAAGACGGCATGGGGTAAGCAAGAAAGAGAAAAGAGATGGTGAAGGATTGGTGTGGAGTAA
>Ga0126342_10012679_pt1 | contig 15011 bp, 15 predicted proteins | sample Cyp1metagenome_FD_92528 | JGI IMG/M metagenome (GOLD analysis project Ga0126342, IMG submission 92528) | Coral microbial communities from Lord Howe Island, Old Settlement Bay, Australia - Cyphastrea 1 metagenome | ecosystem: Host-associated > Invertebrates > Cnidaria > Coral ...
AGCTATATATACTACCAAAAGTGAGGTTCTCCAGGAAACCTAGGTTTTGCATGCATTTCACTCGAAAGCTCGGTTTTCACCCTGGGACCTACAAAAAGTAAGGTTTTGGTTTCGCTAGGTAGTAATAAATTATATGAACATATACTGTACATCAGTAAAAAATATATATAATTTGATCTAATATTATGTATATTCAAAAGTAATTGTGTGATATTTGGTGTAAATATATATATATATATAATATATAAATAGCTGAGATAGCTCGTAAATGATGGTTTTTAGTTGAGGTGTATACTACCCGTACAGGAAGTTTGCCATAGACTGGATCCCATCGATGACTCCTTTGGTCCGTGTTGTGAGTGGCCCAATTTGCCAAACACCTGAAGTCTGGGCTGGTTTTCGGTACTAGAACCCTTCCAACTGAGTTCATTTTCAGGGGAAAGCCCTGGATTTTGGGGTGACGATCGATTGGCCACAGAAGTTTTTTTCAAGGCTGCCTGGCTCGACAATCCAGGCGGATTTGTTGGATCCGAACCCAGTGGCCCAGCCTGTTGTAAATACAGTCCACGGGGCCAACCTTTAAGGCCTGTCCAGATTTCTCGGAGACGACAGATCCACAGAATTGCACAAGAGATATATAGATGTGCACATACCCATATGCTCCATGTATAGAATATTTACCAACATTTGCCCCAAAAATCACCCAAATGTAGGTAAATATACCATACATGGAGCATATGGGATATCACATATCCTCATTTATTGAGGAACAACCTACCGGAGAATATTGCTAGAATTGCGTGGTAAAACTCTCTTTAAGATAGTTAACATAGGATCATAGGGTCATAAATTCATGGGAAGTATACTCTATAGAAATATGATGCAATATACTATTAACAGCTATGTATATATACATATCCTTTTAAAGTGTCGATGTGTTTCGTCTTTATTTATCAACATTATGATTCAACGACCCCACCCAAGGTGACCCCCAATAATAAAAGCTTAAGACTGGCCCTTCATAGTGGTTGTTGGTGGTTCCCCATTGACACCATCCTCAGGTAGCCCTTTCCGCCACACTGTGCGACTCAATCACCTGGGATTCGAGGCGTCAACCGGTTCCAGGACATGAGGGAGTTGGGCGAAGGTTGACTCAAGTTGTCATGTGGTGGTTTCCTATAGGGGTACCCCCAGTTCTCATCCATTTATAGAGGAGATGTTCATGGATTTTCCATGCAATAAACCATCCAGCTATTGTTGTGTCCCCAATTTGAGGAAACCCTCAAAGTTGTTCGTTTTCCCGTAAATGCTCCGTTCAAAGTCTGGTTTTACGGGTGAGTGACTAACAAGACGGTTGATTTTGCCAGGGAAGTTCACGGAAAGACCCACTCTGTGTGATGGATCCACCCTGATAAATCCGGAAATCAAAACTGGACAGGTTCTGTGGTTTATCAAAACATGAGATGGGTGATTGAATTGTTGTTCATTGATGTTCATGCCCCTCCAGACAGAGAGAGTCCCTAGGTGCTCAGCCATCCCAATAGCTGGAAAGTGGGGTAAACACCCCCCATTAAATGACCATGTCAATATATTGTGAGGAAGAACATGAGAATCAAACATCAAAGTTGGGGGTAGCCTGTTTCTAGAGCCTCAGTGCCGCTCTCTTCCATTTCTTGGTTCGCCGCTGCTTAGTGAGGCTTCTGACAGCGACGACTTTGCTGAAAGAAATGGTCAAAGACCCGCAAATTCAGCAGGAGGAGGCCAGTGGAAAGAGATAATGCCATGCTCATGACATTGTGATTTATCATGATTTAACTAGGAAAACTGGTCATGTTTTACGGCGATTTTTCATTGGGATATAGCCAACAGTCTGCTTGGTGGTTCCATTTTTTCAAATGTTCAACTTTATTTGGGATGATGATCACAAGACATATATATATAATATTTTGATGATGTGTTGAAACCACCAACCAGCCAGCATGAGAGTTGTACCTCGAGTTGTACCTCTTGAACCTTTAAGGTCGCTTCCCCGGGGTCAGGAGGGTTGGGGTTTGCAATGAGAAGTGCCAGAATCTGGAGAAAACCACAATGTTAATATCATGTATATTAATGATTACCATGTTCACTATGTATAACCCTGTATGTCTCGAAAATTATTGTGGTTGTTCATTCTCATCATTTCCCTTCTCTAATTATATGATATTATATGTCATGTATGCATAATTATGCTGCATATGTAGCCACTTTGAACATACATTATTGCACTAGGTTTGCTCCAGCCCAATGTGGTGGTCTTCCCCGTGCTTGCTCATGATCTAGCTGGATCTCATGTGATGTCTCACATTGTTTGACTTGAATTGATAGATGATGAGAAACGCTGTGAGCTGCCGAGAAACGGCAGGCGGATCGCTGATGTGACGATAGATCAGCGGGGCCGTGCTAATCTGATATCACGACATGTGTGGTATGAGTCTAGCATGTGCGGCTCGACGAAGCCACTAGTCTGCTTGTCTTGACATGTTTTGACTCTCCTTGCGGAGCATGTTGGGTTTGGATCATTTGGTTGTGGTGGTCATTGAGTCATGTTCTACCGGCTGTGGGAGAAATTGACTGCTCTTTGTCCGTTTTCGTGCATGACATCTCACTGATATTCGCCAGGGTACCAAGCAACACAGATAATACAGACATACAGGCAAGCATACAGTAATACAGACATATATAAATACAGACATACATAAATACAGACATACATAACATACATAACAATCATAGCATCTGCCCATCATTTCTTTCCCTTCAAAATGAGGAGCTTCGGAGCTCGCAGACCTGGGACGGCATTTGCCTCCCGGCAGCGCGGCGACCCGGCGACCCGGCGACCTGGATCCGGACCAAATGGACCAAGCAACCCAGGTCGAATCTCCTGGATCCGGACAGCTGTTTCATATTGAAATCCCATGAAATCCCTAGCAAATGTTAGCACCTGGTGCGGGATTTCACAATGGAGAGACAGATAGAGATGTAGATTATTGTAGATTCGGGAAGGAGAATCTGAGAACACAGAATGAGGAAAGTTTCAGGCATCTTGGGGCTTGCAAAAAAGAGAACTGGGAGGCAATCCATACCATTTTTCAGGTTCAGTTGTCAACCAGCGGTTCTCTTGAATCAAGATGTTTCCAGATGCGATGTAGAATTTGGTGATTATCATCCAAAACAATCATCTATGTTGATGTGAGCTACAGGGTACCAGGGTTTTTATCATGTTTTATCCATAGCCATATATCAGCAAAATTAGCATTCCAGAAACATGGGGATGATGATAGCCAAGAAGGACCTGACAGGACCAACAAAAGGAGCAGATGTCATGGAACCTCAGTTTTCCATCCAGAATTGATGAGAACTGGTTGAAAACACGCCAGTTCCAACAAGTGAAATGTGTTTCTTCCCTATGACTTTCACTCTATTTTTCACGGCCAACAAAAACACCAGCTAACTCTGCAAAGTGTTTCATTTGTTCGATAGAGTCACTCGCCACATTGGAAACTCCGCTTTCTTGAACTTCAAAATCCAGGCTCAAAGTAGCCCCTGAAGCCTCGCCACAGTCAAGGCTAAGCAGTCGCACTTTTTCAGCATTTTGACAGGTCTGGGAAAGGTAGAAACCAACTTTGCAACGGTCCTGGGGTCCTGGGGTCCTGGGGTCCTGGGGCACCAGCAGTGAACTACTCGCCTCTCAGGGTTTGAAACAGACGGAAAGACCCGGAAAGATGAAGAGACAGTCCTTCGATACGATGGATTTCGCCGCCCATGCTCTCCATGTGGCCATGCAAGAACAGATGGCGCAGGAGCGCTGTTGATTCAGTGGCATGCCACGTGGCATTTTGACCCTCGGTGCCAGTTTCTGAACCCAAAAGATCCACTGGGAGCTCGGATAGAACTCGGATATCTCGGATCGCAGGAGATCAAGAACCGTGAATATCAAAGCTTGTTGTACAGCACCTCTGGCGAATCTCGGCCGAGAAAAACTTGGGGAAGAGAGTTGCGCGGTTGGATTTTCGCTGTGCTTGGTGTATTCCCCTGATTTTTTTTTGGAAATCCAACAAAGAACTCCAACAATGGGCATTTCTAGTTGGGAAAAGCATATGTCCAAGCCCCTTCTGACTGGTCAGTGCCATTTTTGACCACCGTCAAAAGCTGGGGATTCCAAAGATCATACTGGGGATGGTCATTAATCCATTGACAATTAAATGAATATTCAGGGATTTATACGAATTCATATGCACAGAATGTTTAGATTCCCATTGTGGGATGGATGACCATAGCCCATATAACTTTTATACATGATATAAATATATAATACATAATATACATATATATATATATATTAGATTAACATGTTTTTACATGTCCCGACCATGGCACGTGTCAGCTTTCAGGTTGCCGTGGTCCCCGCTTCAGGATCGTTTCCCTTCGGGGCCCAACGACTTCAGGGCGAAGCAGCATTTTCCACAGGAGAGCTGATGCGGGTGCTGTGATATGATACACCCAGCCAGCTAATAATTATATATAGGATATTATAAGATTATATAGGCATTGTGGGTAAACAGTCCCATAAACCATCTCCCAAATCACCATATAGAATGGTAAATAGGTGGTATGGTTACCATTCCCAGTCATGGGTGGTTTATGACTTTACGTTTTACCCACTACATGAAATACAGGATGGATTTGATGTTGGGTGGGTTCAACATGTTTCCACCATTCTTCGTCTTCATCTCAACAAGCGCAGTATGTCTATTACCCATGACTGATCCATGGTGCTGCTATATATGGTGTGCCATGGATCCCATCAATATACGCCCTTTATGTTAGCATATATACCAGCACCATGGATCCTATGGGTTATTGTTTGTCCCCAATGACTGTCATATGCCTATTCTAAAGGAGCGGGGGCAGAAAACAATAGCAGCAATATTGGGGTTGTGGTCCAAGATCATCAGATGAGCTTCAGCATGCCTTCGACGCTTCGACGTGACTTCCACCGCCACCGTTGTGAAAAACCGGGTGCATTTGTTTGACATTTTGAAGCGGAGGTTGTGGAGGTTTTTGAAGAAGTTGCCTGAATTGCATTGGACAGATTCTGGATGCCCTTGAAATGATGCATGTGAAGGAGAGCTAGATCTGGTTACACTTGAAACGGCATCAAAGAGTCTTGAAATTGGCTCTCCTGTGAAGTCAAAGGTTGAAAGTATTTCGTCTGGGAAATGACCTATGTCACCGGTCACCGAGTCTAGGAATCTATGACGGGAGCAGTTTTTTGACCAAGCAGAATCACTGAATCGGCTGACGGACTGGACTCAGGACATCTCAGGACTGACCTCCCGCAGGACTTCCGCTTTCGGAACGCCTTGCGACGGAAAGGGAAGTCCTTGGATCGGAAGGTGACGTTGCCGCCATCGAGGTGGCGAGGGAGATGATCTCAGGTTGGTGGTGCAAGTCCCGTATATATATATATACACATACAATTATACATGTATATATATACACAATGTATAATTGTATGTATATATATATGTAAATATATACATATATTATAAATGTCCAATTTCACGGGAATCAATTAATTCTATATTATGCATGTTTGACATATGAATACAAGTATTTACATCAGATTGTACAATTAACATGCACGTGCAAGTTCGCATACTTAAGCTTGCTGACTTGCTATGATCCGCAAAATGGACTCCCAGCTTCTTCTGCCTCTATTAAGAGGCCGAGCAGCGCAAGCCGTGTGTCTATGCCGGAGGACAGTGCATGGTGTTGTGTCAAGGTCGAGGTCTTGGTTTGGGTGCAGAAATCCTCAAATCTCTCCCAACTTCCTCCAAGTAACAACCCTGGTATTGATTTTCTATGATTTTCTCTAGAGGATGGGGCGGATGGGGCGGGAATCCTCCCAAAACAACCGTCCCGCGGAACGAACAGTTTGGCCATGTTTGGCCCATGGTGTCATAGACCTCCACTTGGAGATGGATGGCTTGGCTGAAGCGACAGGATGTGGGGATTTACAGCGCCCCATCATTCTATCGCCTCATTATCCATCCCTCTTGTATCCCTATTCATTCCCATTATTTTAGATAATTATTTTCTTAATGTTCTCATTTGTTCTCCATATTTGATCATATTTTCATAGAATTGGATGATGGGAAAATTTTAACCGGAAAGCCCGATCAATTTGATGGTAAAAACCCATGGGTTTCCGGTTAAGATTTTCCCTTGAACCAATCCATTGATTGACCAGTTTGAAAACCTTCAACCATGATTCCCCAATTGGGGATAACCCAGCCATGTTTCCAGTTCGAAGAAATTGGGGATATTTGTTGGTGAAATTCCCCAATTTCTTCGACCTTCTCCAGCTCGGGGACTTTCCAGGAGCTTCGTAGCACCGCACTGCGGCTGGACTCGCTCCGGCCGCGCTCGCCGTCGCCGCGGCCAAGGGGCGTGCCGTCGCCGCGGCGACGCGCCGCCTATCGCCGGAAGGAGATTGAGGGCATACATCCCATCCCGGTGACATCAAATAATACCCCCCATACATTGCCCATATGCTCCATGTGTGGTATATATATATAATTATATAATATTATATATATATATATATATATATATTTGTTTTACCCATTATTTACCTAAATTTGGGTGATTTCTAGGGCAAATGTTGGTAAATATTCCAGCACCATGGTTCGCATATGGGTTGTGTAACAACATGGGCACCGAAAAATATGAATCGATCCAATTCTGAAGCAGGGTCCAGGCGTCCTTTTTCTTTTTTCCATGGTTTGATCTTGGATAATTAGGGGGAAGGGATTATATATATATATTATATTATATTATATATATTATATAATATATATATATATACATATATTATATATATTATATATATAGGTGAAATGGGGATGCAACAAACCCTCCCAGTCACATGACTGGTGAAATCATGTGAAATCCCGAAACTTGGAGAACTTGAGTGCTCGTGGCATCCATCATCCATTTTCCGAGGCAGTTGTCAGCATTTTTCAGCAATCTACTTGTCAGTTTTCCAGGCATCCCAGTCCTTCAGGATGTTTTCACAGGACCCATCGGGATCCACATCTTTTGAGCAAACTTGGCCACATGCCACACATTTCAACCCAGGGCAGCATGTGGAAATTGAAACGCATGCCGTCGACCTTTCTGGCTATATCTTTCAATACTCACAAGGAATCAAGACCTCTAAGTAAGAACATCAGCCAATGTACTACAAACCCGTCCCATGAAAGATCCATGGTGCTGCTATATATGCTAACATGAATGGGGTATATTGATGGGATCCATGATACCATATATACCAGCACCATGGATCCTATGGGATAGGTTTTTCATTAATGAGTAGTACACAAAATCGTACGGTGAACATCCTGAAGAACATCACCAGGCGGGGCCGGGTCAGTTGACCTTGGGTGTTTAGGTCACGGACGTCAGAGCTGCTGCAGGTGGTGGGTGAATATCCCAATGTTCATCCCAATAATTGCTATCTGGATCATGGACTATGTATGTATCCCTATGGATCCAAGTACCTTCTTAGCAAGTGTTTGGGACATGATTTGGGGGGTTAAGTACCTTCTCAGGAGGTGTTTGGATCCATAGGGTATGTATATATATATATTCATATTTATATATATATATATATGGGTAATACCTCATCTATAATGGGAGTTTAAAACCTCACTTATTACTACTACTCGAGAAGTAGGTCCAAAGAGTCTAGATCCATTTTATTCAATATGTCCTCTCTTGGCGGGTTGAAACCAGGGTACCATCGTTTTGACACCAAGCAAAATAATCGTGGTGTCACTTTGGCTACTTTAAAGCTGCCACCAGGTGGCAGCCAGTACTTGAACTGAGGCAAGTGACAAAAGGAATGTTGTGACTTTATCCGCTGGATCATGATGGATCCTTCATAATCCCTCCACACATCTCCACAAGATACCCTCTGGTAATTTACGGTAGCGGAAGTATGGCAAATCACCATTTATACTATAGGAAGATCATCTATAAATGGATAATTTTACACAGCTATATAGCTATGTTATCTTGCCACAGAGTAGAACATGGGAGAACATTAAAATCTGAAAGCACCATTGACATACTCGGGATTGAATATGCACCGACCTTGCTCTTTTTTTGAGCCCTAAAAACATCTATTTTAACCATTGCGGCAGAGTCATGACAGGGCCACATGTTGTTCTTCCCATTCACCGTCCACTGAAACGGTCGAATGCAGTGAATGCAGTGGCTGATCCGACCCCACGACTTGGTGTTTTGCTACCGACCGCCTCACCAACCTCACCAAGCTCCAGCTCTCTGGGCCTTGCCGGAGCCAAACACTATACGTATACTAGAGATATGCAAGACAACATGCCAGATAACATGTCAGAATAGATGTAAGATAGAATGCCAGATAGAATGCCACAATGTATGTCAGATCAGATGTCAGATAGAATGTAAGATAAGATGTCCGATAAAATAACATGCCATATGAAATGTCAGGTAGAATGTCAGAATGGCTGTCAGATACCGCCCACCTGCCTCATGACTCAGCTGTTTCACGGCCCAAAACAGTCTTGGACAACTTCTTGGGCGTTTCCGAGGTTCGCCCTTCCGCTGTTGAACAACAGCAACACGCTTTCTCCGTGAATGGAGTGCGAGTTTGAGGGAGGTAAGTTTGATGATTTTATCATCCAGGATCCCTATCTGTTTCCTGCTGCACATGGTGGAAGGCTGGTGGGACTTTGGTGCAACGGTGGGCTTTGCGGGCTTCTTGCTGTTCTGATTTGGCTTCCTTGGTTTCGCCCGAAAATGAAGGATCGCTTGAAAATAAAGCTGTGCTCTTGGTACGCATTCTTGACTAGCTGTGGCAATTCATTGGAAGCACTGGCAACATGCGTTCTTTCCGAGAACGAAACTGGGCGTAAAAAAGCTTGGTAGGAAGATCTGGGATCATGACGCACAACTGCCCAATCTTTTGAAATAAGGACCTTAACCACCACACAGGGGCTATGTATTTCTGTTTGCCATCCGAACCTGGGACTATCATGGATCAGTCAGATCATTGATGTCAACGATTGTTTATTATTATATATATATATAATTATAGTGTTGGAGTAAACGATGCAATTTAGGCCAATGGTGGCCGATTTTGAAGCCAGATTGGTGGTTTATCATGTTTCTCGGTGTTTGACTAGTTTGGCGTGGTGAGATTGGCAATTATGTAAAAATGAAAGCATTGAAAATTGATTGATGCTCAAAAAAAAATCAAGGACATGCTTTTCAACATAAGCATTTAAATCAGTTATACTGTATAAGTCCAAGGCCGCGTATTGCTTCAACATAATGTAGGTCCAAGCCGTCCGAGATTGGGCCTTTTCGACGTCCCAACTCGCCTACACGAGGTGGATTTACCAACGCTTGCAACAAGGTACCATAGGGGTCCTTCTATTTCCAAATTCTTGACAGGATAAAACCATTACTTCTCAATCTATCTCCTCTCTCGAAGAAGATGTTTATAGAGGAACTATGAAATACTATAGGAAAAGGATGGAAAAAGAACCCCAGAACCCAGCCAGGATGGTTTTGCATTGATGTTGATCGCGCGCATGGTCACCATCACATCGTTGGGTCCGCTCCTTGCTTTAGCCAATGGATTGGGGGAGGCGATTTGGCCATCAAAGCGTTGGCAGGATGTGTGGATCGTGAGCATCCTATTCCTACTGGGATCATTGGCAGGATTTCTCACCCTTTCCCTGATGCTTCGCGACTTTGGCGTGCTGGCTTTGGGTTGCACCATGGCCCTTGGATTTTTCTATACCGGTGCTGTATGGTTGCTGACGTTGCTGGCAATAAGGGAACGGCAGCCAATCGCCTACACCGGGGTGATTGCTGTGATCCTTCTGGCCGGGTCCTACATCTTCTTAGGCCTCACGGATCTCACATGTGGTCCTCCTGGACATGTGGACTGCTACGTACACTGTTTCTTGGGCCAAGGCGGAACTCACTACATACTCTGGATGGCGGCAACTCGTTGATGATTTAAGTTCTCCTTTTCTCATGGTTGCTGAGAAAAACACATTTATTATTAAACAATAATAAAGATTAATAAAACAGATTTCTGGCCTTTTTGTTTCACCTAAATCTGCGATTCGCAGGTGGTGCTTGGAGCGAACGGTTTTCTTTGGATGCACTTTTATGACGATCAACCGAGGGGGGCGCAGATCCAATGGCCCAAGATCTTGACGTTTCGAATGTTCCACCCCGCAGCGACCGATGCAGCGACCGTGTCCGTGCCCGAGCCAAGTGCGGCGACCGATGCTTGAAGCAAGTGAGAATTGCTGGGTGCAATTGAGTTGTTTCTCAATGTATTTCATTGGAAAAAACATTTAAATTTTGGTTGGTACAGCCCATTTCTGGGCAGACCACAAGTGTCTTATGGATTCTTATGGATTCTTATGGATGTGAATGCTGCAAGCTTCGTTCTGGGCTTGTCCCTTGGAACTGTGATGATGATCTCTTGAGAGCCCCACGGGATGTTCGATCTATGAACCAAAATTGGGTATCCCCCCATGTATCTCTGTTGCCTATCATATATGTCCTCCTTTTAAAGTGGTAATATGTGGTAATATAATGTCGCGGTATGTGATTTTTTGAGACAGCCGTCACATGATTCATTGAATGATCATGTTCTCAAAAGGGCGACTGGGGCATGCAGAATTGCAGCTCCGTGCGGAACCCTGGCGTGTACAAAGTCCCTGGAGTCACACCTCAAAGGTGAAAATGTGTCAAAATCACAAGCTCCAAGGCCCCCAAGTCCCCAAGACCAGATTTTGGGCAATCAGCCAGCGAAATTTGGTAAGTCTCTTTGGACCTTGGCAATAGCCACCTTGAATGGATCCAATTTTGGTCACCCAGGCTGGAAGGGAAGCCATATGAGGCCCAAATCCAGGGTTGATCATGAGGTTCAATGGTTGTTGTTGCTTCTCAAACAGACAATTTGGGTTATGTCAGTTTTATATAGTTATATCCCATTCTTGGACTCACCCGTTCAATCTCATTCATCAAAGCGTGTAAAGTGTTGGTGGTTTCGCTGGAATCGTGGTTGGTTCTTATTGGGGTTGTATTTTCCACCGTATAGTGGTTCTTCTTGTAGACTTTCTATTTACCTAGCTGGATGACAACAAAATCACAACAATTACATACAATTACCACCCGAAATAAGGGTATGGCTATGGGCTCACTTAATCTTGTGAAATTAAGCTTGGAAGTTTCAAATGTATAATAATCCATCCTATCGAACCGTCGCTTTGTACCACCAATCAACGTTGAATTTACCAATGTCCTGAAGTGGGGTCGCTCCCCCATTTTCGCATTTTTCTGCAGGTGTATGTCCTAAACCAGGCGAGAGCTGACGATGTCCAGGTTTAGCGAATTGATTTTAGCAAGGTTCCATTAAATACATTTAAGGAACAGGACGTACTTTCCTTATTTTTCCGTATGTTGATATATATATATATATATATTAAATACAATTGAGGCCAGGCTTGATAGGGTAGATGATGGTTTAAGCTATTCTGATTTTCTGTTATTGCATGTTTTTTTGAGCAGCAAGTATCTGGAAGGATGACACTGATGACACCAGCACGGGTTTAGGTGTAAATAGTTTATTCGAGGATGAATTGAGGATGATTGAGGAGGAAATTGCAATGTTTTGATGAGTCTTATCAGAATATACATCTTATGAAACTAGATGTTTACAGTGAATTTGTCAAGAGGATAAAAGTTTGCCATGGAAGCAACAAAAACCTGTTTCGTAATCAACTATATCAAATCATCGAAGGAAATGGGCCATGTTCAAGAACTAGAAGGTATGTATACCATGGTATTTACCATGAATATCCCCATGACCAGAAGGATAACTATATGTTACATGACCAGAAGTTATTTTTACCATTCATATCCCCATGTTGGCCTGGTTCCCCAGGAGGCCCCAACAGCGAGTCCCTGTCCCGGGACAGGGACAGCGGCAGCACCAGGCGAGGTCACGGTCCTTTTCGGTTTTTGGAGGGCACCGAAAAGCCATAGGGCAACTTGGATCCCAACCAGGATCCCAACCACATCAGAGTTTTCAGTGTTTCTGATTTGTGAATGAGCAGAATTGGCCTGGATAGGTCATGGGTTTAGTTGCGTATCCATTTGATGGAGGAGTTGATATTCCGCCGAACATTATGTTTTTCAATTGGCATCTAAAGTTGATCATGGTAACTATAGGGTGTTACCATTTGCAGAAATCCGGCATGGTAATAAAAAACTGCATTTGCAGGAGTCTTAGGATATCTTAGGATCTGGATGTTGAAAATACCTCAGTCTGGTGTTTGGTGGGTACGCCAGTTTGGTTGTAAACTACCCGTTTACTGTAGAGGTATACAGCATCCCCAGAGCAATCCCCATGATTGTTGGTCCCCACATTTTGTTCAAAAAAATGATGACAATATTGTCACAGTAGCAATGGCAAAAATGAGTGTTTTGCATGGAGAGGAGAATGAGGTCAAACGTCGGACGGGATACAACATGATAAAAAGACATGCGCTAGTCATGCCTCAATTATGAACACGTATATATTAATATATATATATATATATGTATATATATATTATATATATATATACACATGATTACACATGTGTATACCTTTAAACACAACAATGTGAATGCACTGTGTATGTGTACATTCCACACAGTGATTGTTGTTTTTTTGTTTCTCTCTATATCTATATATATATATTTATATAACAGGTTGCTAAATTGTCCAACATACGTATAACAGTCAACTGCTTTCAATCAACTGTTAGTAAATCATATGTGTGTGCGAAAACAATTGCGAACAGTCCGTTCAATAATTGGATGATGGGGAAATTTACGGGACTCCCCCTAAAAATATGAGCAAACACATGTTTTTGGATGATCTTTTCCCTTTTACCCATCCATTGAATTCAGAATTCACAGTTCTTTTGGTTTTCAAGTAATCCAATCATCAAACATGTACTATTGGATGATAGAAACCTATCAATAAACTATATAGAAATCCTTCCATATCACAGATGTTGTGGTTATGTGTTTCCCTTAAGGTCCAAAGACCTTGGACACACAGAATGGTTACCTCGCTAGGTAGTGGACAGAAAAATCCCATCCCCCTAATATTTAACATCTTACAAATGGTGGTGTCCTAAAATGGTGGTACCCCTAAATCATGCATTTTAGATGGGGATGTTTCCATGAAATGAACCATCGAGCTTGGAGTAGCCCCATTTTAGGAAACCCCCTAATATGGATCCTTCGATGGTCCCAGGCACAAGTGGTTTCACCATGTTTCATCCCCCACTAAGCCATGGTTTGCTGCCTCGGCTCGGCTCAGTAGGAACCTCCCCTACCCCGGCAGTGCTGCGCTGCCGCCTTCTGGGACATGCGGAGAGTGCTGCGGTGGCGGTACCTGGATGGCAGGCGTCCCCGGGCGCGGGGACGACTGTTCTATGATGGCACCAACCGTGTGGATAATATAACCTCTACAATGTGAGGCACCCGTTTGATTGGTGCCAATAACTCCCATTTCACTATGGTTTATGGTACTTAGAGCGAACTAGTTACTGGGGCTTATAAACTAACTTATAACCCGGGGGGGCTCAAATTGTAGTTTATAACCAGGTTAATCATGGTTACCCATGGCTATCCTCCGTCACAGATGGTATAGCAATGGCAATAGGTTTTATTGTTATGATAGTTGAGTTGGGATGTAGCGTCTGTGACTATTGGGTGATATATCTGTACGATATATCCAAAAAAAAATATAACTGGGACTGCACCCCCAAAATTTGTTTGCAAACCTCATTTTCCTATTGTTTGATGGCCACTTGGTCTACCCGGTCTACCCTATGAGTTTAAAGACGTTTAACATTAAATTGTTAGGTATATGTGTTGTGTGTTCACATGGAAAACTGGAAAAAAGAACAATCATAGTGGAAAAATGCAACCACCACAACTAATATAATATAGTGCTTCGCAGAGAATGAGGGAATGATCCATAATCACTAGTAATATATAATCATCCCATTCCCCCATTGCCATCCATTCCCTACTAAGCACCAGTAAGACAAAGTGCAAACTAATGTTAAAGACATCATGGACAGTTACCCTATGCCACCAATTGAAAAAGGTTTGTCTGAAAATGCTCGCAAAGCCTGCCAATCACGTTGGGAAAACAATGTTCACAAGGAAAACGGCCATAGATTGGGTTACTGTAAATATACTACTATTGGAAAACCAACCAATCATTCTATACTAGTGGCCGCTAAAGATTCACTAGTACAAACTCCAGAGATCCCACTATAGTAGGCACACAGGTGTAAAATTCATGGTAGATCTCCGCAGAAGTCGACTGCTTGACTGCTGGCTTAGCGTCATCTCTCAGCCAGGATTTTGAAATATCTTTCGAAGATATCTACAGTTATGGCCATTTATTAGTTGTAAGTACTTATAACCCCATTTATAGAATATATAATCCCATTGAAATAACCAGTTATAACTGGTTTTTATGGCCATAACTGTACCCATTTACCAGGCCATCAGGCCATCAAGAAATCATAAGAAATCCACTTCCCAAGGCCACCCCTGGCAGGCCACCTTTGAATCGGAGCTGCGCGGCTATTTGGCGCAACTTCTGGCTCCAGGGCCGCAGCTCCACGTGCGCGCGCGGCTTCGGAACCACCGGGTGCCCTAGACGTGTTTCGACGTGGACGGTTTAGAGTTTAGACCAAAGATGTCCTTTTCCCATTGGTTGGTTGATTAATAGAGGGGTTTGTTTACCCCTTTAACAACAGGTAAATGATGATAGATGGTATACCAAACCGGCCCCTCTATTTTTACCAAAAGGACATTAT
>Ga0126342_10012680_pt1 | contig 15011 bp, 10 predicted proteins | sample Cyp1metagenome_FD_92528 | JGI IMG/M metagenome (GOLD analysis project Ga0126342, IMG submission 92528) | Coral microbial communities from Lord Howe Island, Old Settlement Bay, Australia - Cyphastrea 1 metagenome | ecosystem: Host-associated > Invertebrates > Cnidaria > Coral ...
AACAATGGTTCAAGAGTTATTCATGACTTTTTTGTGTAGGTTTCCCAGTGAAATAGTTCATGGTTAATTAAAAACTTGACAACAATAGTTAAAAAAGAGGCGGCCACAACAGTCCCCTCCCATTATTATATATTATATGTTATATATTATATATTATATATTTTATATTATATATAATATATTATATATTATATATAATATATTATATATTATATATTATATATATATGTAATAGTAGATACATTTATATACTGGCATGGATTTGCTGAAATGACGAAGGGGTGACCTCATCTGGCTGGCCAGATTCAGCTTACCCAAAGAAGCTGCAGATTGGGGGATGATTTCAGACTATTTTCAATGTTTTGGCACGGGTTCCTTCCTCAATGTTCCCCTTGTTTTTGTTTTCAAGTCAAGTCATGGCCAAGATCCGTTTCGACCATCAGACCACACATCAGCGACGAAGTTGAACCGTTTCTGTTCCTGTCTTTGTGCATTCAAAGCATTTGATTGGGGCATAGAAGGTTTTTCCTATTTCCAAGATACAAACCAGGCCTTCAATCTGCAGATTGATAAAACCCTGGTTGATTATATGACAAAGAGATACTAAGAGAATTTCTCCAAAAACTGATACCTTGTTATATCTTCTGTTCAAGGCTTGGTACCCCCAAACCAACCGGGGGGTCGGATATCTGAGTCTTTCCAAGGAGGATGCCTTGAAGAATCCTCGCTGTGGTCTTGTGACATTTGCTGCCAAAAAAGCTGGGCTGGTTGGAAACATGTTGGAACATTGTAGCTATGTGGTTAAGTTATAAGTTTCAACAAATTTTCAACCAGGTTGGAAACATGTGTTGGAAACATCCAGTTTGATCATTGTTGGTTTCAAGTTTTGTTTCTCTTTGTCCACTTCTCAGAGGATCAAACCAGATAAAAAACTTGATTCCTTGAGGTGATCCGATGACATTCCGTGGCGTGCGACATCAATGGGCCCAAATCAGGAGTCGAATTCAGGACATTTCTCGTAGGTCTGTTAGGTATATTGTAGGTATATGGATAGTTTCTCAGGCTTTGAAACTTTGGGATCGACACGAGACATAGGTTAAATAGGGTGAAAAAAATGGGTGAACATGCTCCCTGCACGGTTCCATGCCGACGACCAAGCTGCACTGGAGTCTTGGCCATTCCGTGCCAGCACATTCACGATCCTTCATGATCGATCGATCAATCGAGTGATCGATCACTGCGTAAATCCGTCATTAACATCAAGATCATCATCATCATCATCATCATCATCATTATTCATCATGATTCATCATGATTCATCATGATTCATCATGATTCATCATGATTCATCATTATTCATCATTATTCATCATTATTCATCATTATTCATCATTATTCATCATTATTCATCATTCTTCATCATTCTTCATCATTATTCATCATTATTCATCATTCTTCTTCATTCTTCATCATTCTTCATCATTATTCATCATGTTTCATCATTCATCATCATTCATCATCATTCATCATCATCATCATCATCATCACCACTATTCATCATTCTTCATTATTATTCATCATGTTTCATCATTCTTCATCATTAATCATCATTCTTCATCAATCATCATCATCATCGTCATCATCATCATCATCATCATCAGCACCACCACCACCACCACCATCATCAGCATCATCATCATCATCATCATCATCATCATGAGTGTCATGTGTATCCTGAGTATCTCAAGTATCATGATGATTCGAATGAGTATGACTTTGCCAGGTTTTTACGCCCCGCTGCGAAGAACAAGAAGAAGCAACTTGGCCCAGCAGCAAGTCAGCTGGAGATGGCATGAAATATATGTGGCCCAGGTAGATTGTGTAGGAAGTCGTTTCTGTATAATATGCGTATCTATCCATCTATATAATCTCTATATATATATGTATATATCTCAGAGAAACAAAGGTATTACTGTATGTGTATTACTGTATGTGTATGTATACATATATGTATCCTTATATACATGTATATAGCTGTGTGGATATATATATATATATATAACTATATATAATATATAACTATATATAAGATAATATATATATAGAACTATATAATATATATATATATAGCTAGTTTTTTCAGCCTTTCAAGTCCTGAAGAAAATCCATGGGGCGTTGCTTTGGCCATCTGTGTCGGTGACGTCTCTTGTCGGTCATCAAATCCCCAGATTCGATCCCGTACAGAATCGATACCCGGCCTGGTAAACATAGAAAAAACTATTAAAAATGATTAATGTATGGATAATATATGGATAATCTATGGTTAATAATGGTTACCCTCTGGTAAACATACGAAAAGCTATTGAACATGGCCCATTTATAGTTGAATTACCCATAAAAAATGGGTGGATCTTTCTTTCCATAGTTTTTTGTAAACGTTTACCGGAGGGTAAATCCTGATTTCATTGCGTTCAGATCAGGTGAAATCCCGATACGGCTGCGCGAAAAATCGCGAAAGCCCTCATTGGCTCATCGTGAAATCCATTATGAAATCCATGTTCTCCTCATAAATCCCTGTCGAAGATTGATGTTAAGGTTCTGACTTAAATTCCCCTTTCATCATTTTTCTTTCCATCCGATATTGAGGTCACAATTCACAATTTCTTCGTAGTCAAACTAGCATTGCCCCAAGTTGTCTTGTCTAGGTATATCCTGGATAAATGTCCACACATCTTCATAAATCTCAGTAGAAACAAATTCCATTTGTTCATAGAATATCTCCATTTCTATAGAGAATGTTCCAATTTTCTGCGTAAAAACACTCCATTTCTATAGGCCGAATGTTCCATTTCCTCACGTGTTCACTGCCCAGGCCCGAATTGGCCGATCCCGACTTTGATTTCGTGCCGCTCCCAGATCTGAAAAAAGGATCCAGTGGAATGAACAAATGACTTGAGAACAGCACTTCTACTAATAAGGCTTATTGGGCGAGTGTCATGCCATGGCTTAGAAATTGGAAAAAAAACAAACGAAATTTGACCTAGGGACATACATCTGTTAATAAGGCTTAACAAGGTAAGTTGATTTTGTATGTCTGAAGACTGAGAAAACCATATGAAAATTGTGTGAAATTGGCATAGCGCTTAATAAGGCTTAATAAGGGACTTGCCTTTTGGAGGAAATCATACCCAGAAAGTCATGTCGATCCTCTTAGCTGCAGAACAGAAAATCCACTGTTCACATGATGGTTTTGGCACATTTGTTATTAAGCCTTAATAATGGTTTGGCTCTGGGTTCGCACTATTCACCCCTTCTTTCCCTCTAGTAAGCTGTGCATACGCAAGATCTGTTAATAAGAGATTTTGATGTAGATTGTTTTGCTGGGGCTCTTTTGCCGGGCTCCCCTAGCAAAATTATGACATTGGGTAAACCAATGGTTTTCCAATGGGTAAACCAATGGTTTGTTGATTCTGGTAAATTTCCGAATGAACAAACCATTGGTTTACTGTCTATCTGTCGAATTACTGTCCTAATCCACTGAAAGCCCAACGATGTTGGGTTTTCGTCTAAGATATTACCACATTGACCAAGATATTTGGTGTTCTATTATGTTCTATTGGGTTTTGCTTATGGCAAACCCAACAATAGACCTCAAATATTCAATGGTTAATACAAATCCATGTTCAGTGATATTGGGATGGTTCATTGTTGGGCTTACCACATTCTGCGGAACAACACTTGTCCCAAAAGTTTGCAGGATAATGAGGAAGCAATATTCAAATAGTTACTTCTCAAAAGTCACTTGTCCAAAGCAAATTGTTTCTTTCATAACATTTATGATATGTTTTATTTATACACACATAAATCTTGGGGCGGTCTAACAAGCGGATAGATCATGATTGATAGAATGTAGCGTCAGTTTGTAATATCGGACTTCATGTCCTCTTGTTGCATGTGAGAACACGGGAATTTTATGGGTTCATATGGGATAGCATGGGATTATTGTGGATCATGTGTGGCTTTGGATATGGGATCAATGTGGGAGAAATGGATGATGGTGAGGTTAGGCTATGGATGGCTATGGCACTATGGCTTTTGTCATGATCCTTGAATTCCCTTTGTTAGATCCTCTTAGGTTGCCAGGCCGCCATGTAGATGACATGTCTCATGTTCAAGAATGATACCCTCTGGTTATGTAACATAGCCATGGAAAATGGCCCATTTATAGATGGTTTACCTATTAAAAATGGAAATTTTCCATGGCTATGTTAAATAACCAGATGGTAATATTAATGATCTTTTTGTGCCCACAGAACCGGCCAAAAAAAACAGAACCAGTACCCCTTGCTTCCAATGATTCAACCCACGGCCCTGTTTCGAATTATCAAAGTCCACCATCAACAGACTCATGCAACACGGCCGGTGAGCAGCTGTCGCTATCCCGCAGTGAATGGGCTATAAAATCAGTAGCCCAAACTATCCCAAGCTGTTGCTCACTAGAATGATCTATCAGTTCAATTGCTGCAATCCCAGGTTGTCATTTTCCCTTCAAAAGTTATGCCTTAAAATGAGATAAAATGAGAGGTACTGGCCACAACTGGCCACAACTTTGACTGGTGCCCAGGTGTTTCCAAACGCGGAGCTTTCGGTCGGTCGCGCAAGAACAGGTCCGCGTCACCGGGGTCCTTGGGTCATGCACAGCGAAAAACCCACTCTATGCGGCTGGGAAATCCTCTATAAATAGAGGTTTAGTTCGCGAAAATCATCGAACTATGGGAGATTTCCAATTGCTCTGCTGGAGGGGTACCTCACTCTGGACTTTTACACATCTCAAAGCTCAGTCATCTGGATTTTGGTCAACTCTCCATCTTCATTGGGGGCAACAAATCCCTTTTTTTGTGATGAAATCCTGATTTTTCTCCTTGGTAAATGATCATTTTTCAGGTGAAGCCTAAGGCTACAGTACTTGTTTTTCCCCAATTTCTGTGCCAAAGAAATTTTCCCCAATTCATCGTTACCCTCCGATAATTTCAATTAATATCCATAGAAAATAAGGCCCATTGATTCCATTGATCTGGAGATTTCCATCAATGGGGAGATCCCCAATATGGTTGGTTTATCAATGGATGGTTAAATGGGGGAACCCCATTTCAGGAAACCTCCATTGATCTCTTGAAACTGGCGATTTTCCATCGCAAACGAAGTCCTAGAAACTCCAGGCGCGGTGGTGGCCCCCACCACCGGCTTGCGTGGCAAGTTGGCGCTGCCGGCGCTGCTCGGTGATGAAGGGAAGTGGATGCCGAGGCCGAGGAATCGAACAATACATGGAGGTTGATTGGGATTTAGCTTGATTCAGCCAGAGTTGATCTCCAGATCTATCAAGCTAAATCAAGTGAAATCTCCATGATGCGGGAAAGGATCTAACATGATCTAAGCATGAAATTGGGATTTAGCTTGATTCAGCCATGAAAAATACTGATTTAACCATCGATTGATCTGGATATACACCGACTAGGAAGAAGAATTTGGATTTAAGCATAAATGAACAATGATTTGCGAGTTTGACATGATAGGAAAACCTAGGTCAATCTTGGTCAGGGTAACTATTCACAAGTTGCTTCTTTCAGATTTGATAGGGATACAGTATATACCAACCAGACAAAATCATGTGTGATGTCTTTTTGTCTCTGGGGTATCCTAGATGCATCTTTGATTGGCCATGTAGCCATCTATATTAATGTATTATGTGGATTTGCCCAACATATTCTTGGATTCTAAATATGTAAACTAAAATGTGCATATATGGGGATCAAACAAGCAAGAAAGATCACATAGTGTTGTCTGGCCAACGGTAAAAAAATCTGCCCTTACGACGCTTTGTTGATGCTGGACAACGGATAAGGGTTAACTACTGGTCAGATGGACCACACTCGGGTGTACTGAGGAAGGGTTTTTGCAGCGTCTACGAGTCTCTTGGATTCCGGCTGTTCATGGCAGTGATTTAAGTCATGACAAACTCAGGGCTGAACCAAGCCCCGTGGACAGAATGGTTCATGGCCTACCACGGGGGTGTTTGGGGCTACCAGGGTTGGGATCATTGTGATACCCCGAGGGCCGTTGGGGTTCCGTCCGGGTCTGAAATGGCCACGTTTCTCCAGTCAGACATGGGCGCGAAATTGAGCAAAATCAGCTCTTTCCAGTCTGAAACGTCTCCAAAGTGCAATTTTTGAGTCAGAACCAGTCAAAACCATTCGCAACCCATCTCCAGTCGGAAATCCAAGCCAAATCATCAAACAAAATGGAGCCAACCTATCCTACCACATCTTACCTTTTCCTTTTCCCTGAGGCCGTTGACCAACTTTTCAGGGCGGGAGGTGCCAATCTTCGCCGACATCTAGAAGCCACGGAAGCCAGGATTTTTTCCAGGGAAAAACCCGATGGTTTCAAGGGAAAAAAACTAAAAATACTATTACTGTATACTTCATGGTTAAAATATAAACATTGGTTCCTGGAGAGTATATTGTTCATTATTGTTCTCCTAAAAAGTGTTGGAGATCTATGGAAGACCAAGCTCGGCGAGCTGCTCGGCTTGATTGGTGTCAAATATTTGCTGTTGAAACAACGTGTGAAGATGATCCCAATGGACTCTCAGATGTGGTATTTTATGTTAGGCGGATGGGTTGAAACTACAACGCAATTCTGTTTGGCCTCGGTCTCGCTCGAAGGGTTACCATAGGACGCAATCTGGCATCACGTAGCATCACCTAGCCAGGTCTTTTGGCGATCCCCCACCAGTCGTCCTGCAGCGAATGTGGAGTGTGTCAAGGTAGGACGGGATGGAGCCGGGGTGCGTCAAATCATGTTTACCTGGCTCAAGGGTACCATTTTTTTCAGGAAACGATGGAGTTTTACCCACCAAATCTAGCCCCTGTAAAGGGGTTGGGGATATTGCCGGCCCGAATGTGGCCTATGGCATCCTCTGGCTATGTCAAAAATGTAGGTTTGTCTCTATCCCGAAGCCTGGATGATCCCAGTTGACAAATAGATTTGGGGATGGCTGGAGACCACCCAGGGACCCACGATGATCCTCAACACTCTGATCTTAAAGCCCGGAGCTATTGTGGCCCGGTGCGCTACCGAAGATCCATGGTAGGAAATTGTCCATATGGCCCCATGCGCCCTGACCCCTGAGGTCACTTTGTTGGAAGCACCAAAGAGTAGTGTCATCATCCGCACCATCCGAGTGAGGCGGACGACACAACTCTCAGCAACTCATCCCCGATCTATGGCCATTTAACTGATGAACCATGATGAGCCAGCCGATTTTAGGTGCCTAAAGATTCAACTAACATGGTCCCGGAGCTGACCCATCCCTACATTTTTCAGAACTCTTGAGTGTTGCCGCGGATTCCAGTGAATTCTAAAGTTTGATGTGGACTCCAATGAAAATGGTCGAGTGATTGGTGATTTCAGTAATGTTTTTTATCGTTTCCATGCTGACAAGTAGCAATGATGATCCCAGTTTTGAATATTTTATTCAGGGCTAACTGCACCAAGCAGTTGATGGAAGATCCTAGCTGATGGTCATGACATCTCCTAGTGGAGAGTGTTGGGGGTGCATCAGATAGGCATCCTCTGAAGTCAGCTCCCGTTTCGCTGTTTCGGTGACCTGGGTACATTGGCTCCGATTCTCAGAGCGTGTTAAAGTCCACGGTCGTTTTTCTTTCTGATCTCCTTCTGTTTTGTAATTCCAATTGATTGGAGACATCCAATTCCTGTTTGACTCTCTATTTTTAGCTACGTGAATCTCTATTTGTCGGTCATGTCCTCTCGATTCAATCCTATTTCTTGACGGTCGAACAAAAAATATATATATTTTAATCATTCTTAATCAACTTCCAACTTTGTTGGTAAATTCACCATGTTTGCTGGTTAATTCATGTTTTTCTTGCTGATTTAAATCCAAACTGTTCTACTTCAGTCATAATTTTTGGTCCTATTGGAAACACGTTTGTTCTGATTAACTTTCAGGTTTTATTTGTTACCCTTTGCTGACAAAAAATTGTATTGAACCTTGTGATGTTCCAGTTCGCAAAGTGTTAGTTTACCAGGGGGTGAAATCATATATCCCATGATATCCCCACTTTCCCATGATAGTTGGGTAAATCCTCGCGAATGTCCCATTTTTCTTATTGGTTGCACTACTTTTTTGGTCACCACGAATCCATCCTCTCGAACATGGTAGGTCAGCCAAATCCGTGCGGAGATTGGAATCGTCGCCTGGAGAATTCAACCGTGGTGGATAGGGCCCCCGTTCGATAGGGTAAAAAGTTGCCTTAGAAAAAGTGGCTGAATTCTATGGTTCATGGATGTTTATGGTAGATATATGTAGATATAGCATTATATAGCATGATATAACATTATATAATATGATATAACATGATATAACGAACTAGTTAATGGATGTCAATAGGCTTTAGAGACCAACTAACTGGGGAGGGGGTTTGCCATGGGGCTACATGACCATAATTTGATGGAATTGATGAACAATAATTGAGTTGGCAAAAAAAAAGTGACGTTGTTGCTGAAAACGATTTTTCAATATTGAAATCAGGCATTTTTCTGCATTCCTAAGTTCAACGGAAGAAATCTGTGATTTCCAGCTGTCTCGTTATGTTGACACACTCGTCAGATTTTGCAACAGTTTTTTTGGATTTGTTTGGTGATTACGGTATTGCTCACCAGATAATGTATCAGCAAGAATGTGCAGTCATTGCCTATGGTTGCCTGGTCTCAAATTCCGACCCCTACACATAATATACCCATGGTGTATATAGATTAACACAACAGCCGTAATTTTGGTGGTTCATATCATATACGACCTATGATTTCATAGGGTATGATTTTGGTGATTACAGTTTTTTGGATCCACATTTCGTTCTTGACTGTGGAAAAGAAACTGTTTGATACTGTTTTGTCAATAATGCTAAAATTGACCTTCAAATACCACTTACAACTCTATCGATCTATCTAGTGATATCAACCAATTTTGGGACATGGAAAGGTTTCCACCCCCGCCGCGCCTTCAATTTTCCCAGGGATAGTGAGGCCGCTGCGGGGGGCAGGGATTGTGGAACTGAGAATGACACATATCGAAGTACAAAGGAGGAATATAATCATATCTCTTAGAAGTACAAGACATATCATTTATTCATATCATATTGATATCATAACGTGTACAATTGGAATGCACAACCGAAGAAGTACCAAGATTTCGTCACATGTTTTGAGGTTTATCCTGCGTAAATATGACCCCCCTTGGGGCCTTCTTTCAAGGTGGGAAACGAAACAGGATTTACCCTCTGGTTATTTAACATAGCCATGGAAAATGGCCTATTTATAGATGATTTTCCTATTAAAATCTCCATTTATAAGGGATTTCCATGGCTATGTTAAACAACCAGATGGTAATGTTAGCAAAGCAATAGTAAACCATTCCCAGTTGTACCGAAAAATGGGTTGTATAAACCATAATTTATATGGGTGGTAATAATATATAGCAATTATTCCTTTACTAACATTACATGTAACATTAGCAACATGAAATATTTAGCTTGTTGTTTCCTCAACTTTGTTGGAACCATAAACAAATCATATTCCATCAGATTTCATCAGATTCCATAAGATCATATTCTCAAGTTTCTTGGTTCCATCATCTCAATACATCAAAAACATCCTTAAGTTTTTTCTTTCAGGCTGGTTGCCAACTTTCATTTGGGGGTTTCCATAAATGCGGGTACCACTAAATCATCCATTTTTATAGGACTTTCCCTATAAACCATCCATTTTGGGGCACCCCCATTTATGGAAACCCCCTATATCCTCACATCAGATCAAGTCATCATATCACATATAGTCATCATATCAACATCAACATCAACTATCATATAATGTCAACCCTGGATTAATAAACCATGGTTTATTAATTGGGGGGGTACTCCTCCAAAAGTCATTATTTGATACTTTTTTATGGTACCCTCCCAATTAAACAGCCTAGGGTAGTCATACAATCATCACTGGTTGGTGGTTTGGAACATTTTTTTTCCATAGTATATGGAAGAATCCTTCCCATTGACTAATATTTTTCAGAGGGGTTGAAACCACCAACCAGTATAGTCATAGCTTCGTTTTTTGCTGAACCCCCAAGGCTTGTTGCATCCCAGAGCGGAAAGCCGCAGGCGCCTGTGGTTGTGGTCGCAAAGCCTCGATCCTGGCAGGTGTGGATTTTCTTGCTCCGGAGGATCTATGAATCGGATGGTTTATGATATAAATGGTGGCCCATATATTGATATATTAAATACAACCCCCATATATATATATATACACAGTACCAATCTATCTATCTATATACAGTATATATATATGTATCATGTTTATATGCTTACAATATGGGGAACCACCCCAGAATGAATTTATGAGTTTAGATTGCAATTTGCAGAGATCTTGGGATTTTGGACCACTTTGGGATCAAGGAGCTATGGGTCAAAATTCCAAAAAAATGGAACTTGAACATGGATTGTTGTCTACAAAAAAATATTAGAACATTAGAAAATGCCAAACTTGTGGGTCCGGTCCATTGTTACCCAAGTCTGACCCATAGCCTTACGAACACCATGGACTGGAAAAGCTTCTGGGGAAATTGTCGTAACAACCCTCCTACCAAGTGGGTGGCCATGCAAATTAGGCCCCGAACCACAAGATGTTTACCATGTTGCTTCTTGAGACATCCAATATTTGGAGGAGATTCAGGAGCCAGTCATCAATTGAAAGCCAGAGGATTTCCACAGCCCTGCATCAGGCAGAAATGAAGAGTTGGGCGCAGAGGGTCTCCCCCTCAGGGTGTAGATCGCGCAATCGGTGGGTCGCGAGGAGATACCCATGTTTGAAGCAATATGGGTTTGTCTGAAAATAGTGTACCCCTACACCCAATGGTTTTGCTGATCATTATCCCTACTAAATGGCTATTTCATTGGGGGTATACCCCATTTTCAGACATACCCAATATTTCCGCATCAGTGCCTGCCACAATAGAGGAAAGCCACCAAAAATGCCGCATATTTTCTCCACTCTTTCGATTCGCAGATGATCTAAAGATCACCCTGGGTGTCGTCCGGCTGACATTTTCGAACGCAAATTTTAGGTACTTGTATGACTTGTATGTTTCAAAATGTTGGACCCTAAGACTTAAGATCAGATGGTACTTAGTAAATGCATACCCAAATACCATTTTATAGGGGTAAATTAATAGGATAATGGTAATTTAATAGTTTTATCATTATACCTTCACCACTAAGATGACTGGTTGAAGAATTTTTTTCCCCCATTTTGAGACAAACCTTCTCACGTTTCCCCTACTTACGGAGTCCCAGCAGTTTGTTAGAATCTGGTCATTTGACTACTAAACCCCAACATCAAACGATCCAATTGGTATACATTTCTTGGAATCCAATTTATCATACAATATATATATATATGTTGTATATATAAATTATATATATAATATATATATATATAATTATATATTATATATATAGTATATATATAGATATCAATGCCAATGTATAGATTCTTCTTTTTGAATCCCTGGCAGCTCCAAAGGTCACCGTGGCCTTTGCCGCCGGAGGGTTGGCCGGCACATTGGGCCTGGTCCGGCGAGCTCAGCGTGCGGATTGGGGGTATATTGATGGGATCCATGGCACACCATATATAGCACACATGGATCCGTCATGGGTGTATAATATAACATATAATGTAACATATTAATGATATAATAATATATATCTATATCTATATATCAATATATATCTATATATCAATATATATATAATATATATAATTATATAATGTAGAATTCAGGATCCCTTGAAGATCTTTGGCCCTTGGCAGAGCCGAGGCTGTGACAATGCTGCCCTGGTTTCCAAGTCCAAAGTCGCGACGAAGGACCTTCAGAATCTCAGAATCTCAGGGATTTCTAGAGGTCAGTTTAAAGATAGGGATATTGGCTATGTTGGTGATCTTGGTTATATATGGTTTATGTACTGTTTATGTTGTGTATTGAAGTTATTGGTTTATGTACTGTTTAATAAACATTATGTTGTGTATTGAACTTATTGAACATTTAGTGTCTCCAAAGATGGGAGTGTACTTGAAACATCCTCCCAAACAATAGAAATCATCTTGAGTTGTTTGCAGATTATCAAATTAAACATGTTTCACGGAAATTCAATGGCCACGCTTTCCCGGATATCCATTCGAAGGTACCTGTCTTGGAAGCAGCTCCGCATGGTCAATGGGTGGAAACGACCGTGGGAGTCATTGAAGTATTTTCAAGTCATGTGCCATGAAGTGGGTGGTTCACTTGTCAAGACGTTTCAAAAGGTATGTAAAGTTTTGTCAGTGACTCCCTCTTCCACAACTTGTCGCAAAGAATCGCAATCCCCGCAGGGTGCTGAAAGTTTGTTTGTCTCTGAACTTGTTCGCATACACAGGAGCAAGGTCTCACAAGCATAATCAAGAGATATTGATTATTGATTTTCATCACCGAAAGAACAAATACACAAATAAAATACAACAAAAAATGCATAATTAATAATACAATTGAGAAATTTATCTCAATTCTCAATGTATCTGACTAACCTACAAGGACGACGTCACCACGATGTCACCAAGGACTATGGGGAGATTGCCAAATTATGATGCTTTAACCATATATATATATACATATATATATATTTTTTTTTTTTCAAACATAAATAAAACAATATTATATAATTTAATATATTATACAATATGATAGGATATATAGAATAATATACTATAATGGAACACAATACCCTCTAATTTAACATAATAAACCAACCGTATAATGTAATATGATATAATATAAAATAATTTTATGATATTTTACTATATAATATTATGATATTATATTATATCATATAATACGATAAAATATAATACAATATATTTGCATATATTTGTTCTTGTAATTGAGGTTCGATAGCCCCACTGAGATTTGGAATTTGCGGGTGCGGACCGACAATATTCACTGAAATTTGGAATCGACAAGGTCCGATTATATTAATTAATTTCTGGAAATTATTTTTATTTATTATTATTTTTTTTATTTATATTATTAAATTCCGATTATTCCTATTATTTCATTATATTTCATTATTTATAATTAATTATTGCTATTATTCCTATTACCCCCATTATTCTTATTAATTTTATTTTTATTTTTCTTCCTATTTTTATTTATTTTTATTTTTATATTTAATTGGTAATTAAAATTTTTAAATTATATTAAAATTAATTTATTTTATAATAATTTAAATATATATTAAATATTATTGGAAATTGATAATTAATAATAAATTAAATATGTGGAGGGTAGGCTAGACCGCGAGGCCCCGGAGGTAGTATGAAATACTAATTTGTATATTTAAATATAATTATTGTATATTTAAATAAATTAAATTTCGTGCTTTTAAATGGTCGGGCGGGCTAAGGAAAACCTTCCCGATTATTTTATATATTTAAATATATTAATATAATTGGAATTATTTTTTAATATTAATTATTAAAATATTATAAAAAAATATTTTAAATTAAATTAATTATAATATAAATTAATAATATTTATAAATTAATTTATATTAATTTTGAATTTTGAAAAATAATTATTTAATTATATTAATTAAAAATTATATTAATATTTATATTTAATTTAAAAAATATTTTTTAAAATATTATAATATTAATTATTCCTATTTGGTGATATAAATTATTTTCTTGGGAGTTTAATACCCAAAAATAATTTTGAAATTACCGATTTGATACGATTTGTTCATGCTAAATCCTGCGTTTTTTCGAACCTAGGAAAACAATTTTGGTTTAAAATATATTAAAAATATTTTAAAATTATTTTGGAAACGTCCGGCCATAGGAAAATAATATTTATGGGGGGGGAATTTATTGGAATATATATGTTGATTAAACCCCAGGAAAAAAATACCCTATGATTATTTGATGGGATATGGTTTTTTACATGACTCTAAACGGTTAGGAACTAGGATTTAAATCTGTGGAAATGGTGTTATAATGATTATAATGTTGAATGTACGTAGGTTAAATATTAGGAACAAATTCCAAAGATACATTTGTCCTTGCAAAGGAATATATTTGTCCTGAAAGCGCGCCCAAAATGCAAAACACAGGTTTTTTGCTGAAAATACATTTGTCCTAGCAAAAGGTTGCAACCACATATATTCAGCTTCACCAACCAAACAAGGTGACTTGAAGAGGCCGAGGCACAGGTGTCAAAAATAAATTCCAAGGGGCTAGACCTTTTTTGGCTGAATACATGCGGATGATCTCCAAAGGTTGGCCCCACAGGAAAAAAATTGCAGCACCAGGCCAACCATCCATAGATACGAAATAATATGACAAATTCAAGCATTTTGGGTCAACGCGCGCTCAAAATGCAAAACACATGTTTTTTTTTGAAAATACATTTGTCCTAGCAAAAGGCTACAACCGCATATGTTCAGCTTCACCAACCAAAAAAGGTGACCTGAAGAGGCGCAGGCGTCAAAAATAAATTCCAAGGGGCTGGACCTTTTTAGGCTGAATACATGCTGATGATCTTCAAAGGTTGGCCCAACAGGAAAAAAAGTCGTATCACCAGGCCAACCATCCATAGATAGGACATAATGGGACAAATTCAAGAATTTTGGGTTAATGCGCGCTTAAAATGCAAAATGCATGTTTTTTTTGCTGAAAATAAATTTGTCCTAGCAAAAGGGTACAACCACATATGTTCAGCATCACCAACCAAAAAGGTGACTTGAAGAGGCCGAGGCGCAGGTGTCAAAAATAAATTCCAAGGGGCTGGACCTTTTTTGGCTGAATACATGCGGATGATCTTCAAAGGTTGGCCCCACAGGAAA
>Ga0126342_10012681_pt1 | contig 15010 bp, 11 predicted proteins | sample Cyp1metagenome_FD_92528 | JGI IMG/M metagenome (GOLD analysis project Ga0126342, IMG submission 92528) | Coral microbial communities from Lord Howe Island, Old Settlement Bay, Australia - Cyphastrea 1 metagenome | ecosystem: Host-associated > Invertebrates > Cnidaria > Coral ...
CAGATATATCTGCCATAAACCATCGTGAAATTGGAGTTATGTTCACCAACTTAGCGTTCACGACCTGGGGCACCATCTCAGGTTGGATCACCCCTTTTCGAGGGAGCTTCGTTGGATGGAGGCTCGGATGTCGTAAAAGGCCGCGACAAATTGACCGCACAATGTCGGTTATATATATCAGGTTATATCCATCATGGCATGCCAACATATGCCAACACTGATAGAGTGGAAGGGTGTTGCCGGAATACTTCACAAGGTTGTCAGCCAGGTTTTGGTCATTCCACTGTGGAAAGACATTGCTATGGCTGCTATGGAGTTCGGCCTTTGGAACATCTTGGGATCTTTTGTGTAGCTGAACTGAATCGCTCCCGAGCTTACCAACCGTCACCAACCCTTCGGCTGCCATCTGGGATTCGATCGCTTCGGCGACGGCCAACTCCGATACTCAAATGTGGCAATGGGAAATCCATCATTTATAGATGATTTCCCCATTGATATCCATAGATATTAATAGATATTAATAGGGGGTTTCCCTTCGTTTGGCATTTCTCCCTGGTTGCTGTGCTTATTCACACTCCCAGGTGCCCCGTTTTTAACGGCAACAGCTTGAGCGAAGTCCGTCCCACTCTACAAAACTTCAACTCTGGCTCCATCACAAGTCCCCTCTAGGTATCCTGCAAGGTGCCGGTGAAGTTGACTTATAGCCCCCCATTGGTGATCTCTTACCATAAAACCAGTCATAGAGCCTAGCTGCCTAGCTGCAGTTGTGCTGATCCACCCCAACATCCATGGAACCCTAAAAAATCAACCAACCAGTGGTAAAAAGACATCCCAACATGAAATTGACCATATTTGACCATCAAAAAATGTTAGAATCACATGAAATCATATGAAATACCATCATGTAGCCACATGTTTGATGGTGATTTACCCAGATGTCCATCCCACCATCCCCCAAGACCCCACGGCCACCTCCACAGGTCGAACTCCTTCCGACTTGCTGCGCCAGCTGCGGCTGCTGCTCGGAGCCGCAGCCGCCTGGGCAGCGGGCCGCGACGGTCCATGGAGCGGCGACGGAGGAAGGTGGCGTCCAGCAGCGCCTCGGTTCGGTTTCCAATCGCTTCATAGCTGATCATCACCCAGATGCTCCATGGTGCTGGCATATATACCTACAAAGCTGGGTCATTTTGGTGGTAAATGTTGGCAAATATTCTATACATGGAGCATATGGGTCACGGTTACCCTTTAAAAAATGGTAGACGAAAGTATAACAACCCATATTCAAACAAAAAAACAGCTTGGCTTCAAAGAAAAAAAGGCTGATTCATTTTGTATGTTCGGAAAATCTTTGAGAGAACTGCGAAGCAGCATTGAAACATAGTGTTTGCCTCTTTGTTGCGGTGTCAGCGAGGCACTTGGAAGATCCATGAATCGTATCCCTGGTGATCGGATTCGTTCCAATGTCATGGCTTCTCCCACACATAAATGAACCATCAAAAATATCCCCATCCCATCTCATGAAATCGATGAAATACTAGTTGGTTGAAAACACTTTCCCTACTATATGGGTATAATCGTTTTTTTGTTCAGCAGTAAAATGGCGCAATGGTTCGTAATACCGGGTAGTATAAGTCCCAAACAAATTCACAAATCAACCAGGGTCTTTTTCATGCAAATGGCTTGCAGAACTTGCTGCTCCGGCAGCGACACTGACATCGAAGAAAGCGCCGGCGGCAAAGCATTGCTCGCCATGGCGGGGCCGGGTGGTGGTGATCAGGGTTAACCTGTGAACTTGACCTGGAACATACTGGAACTATGTACTATGTATGAATTATAGAATTTATAAATGGCGATTTAACATGGTTGTTTATATGATTTCACCATCACGAGGGAACATGGTGATTTCACCAACTGGAACCAAGAATCAAATGGCAATTTCATGCAATTTCTGAAGGGAAAAACGGAAAAAACACATGGCACCAATATGAACCCATGCGTTGCCAATTTGCAAGGGGAACATCATCTTTCGCATCACATTTCGTGGAGTTTCATCTTAGCATATCTTAGCCCTCAACCACCAAGAAGTTGGATTCGGGCAAATGGATGTGTTAAAAAACAGAATTGCAGTCATGTCGAGCAATCCTGAACATTTTTTGGAACACGATATGGCATTGTCGACCTTGGACAGTGTTCAAAATGTCTCAATTGAGGCTGCTTTGAGACATCTAAAAAGTGGCTGAAAAAGGTGGCTGATGTACCTTAAACGGGATCAGTGATGTAAACTACTCCTATGATCTCAGAACTTTGACGCATCCTGTCCAAATTTAAACTTTACAGGAAAGCAAGTGTTCAATGGCGGCTGTTCCATTCTTTCAGATGTTGTTTCCTGATTTTTGGTTCTTTTTGTTCACTGCATTCATTGCAGAAATTCCTCAAATTTAACCCCTTAGAAATTCAACATGGAACTGTGGCACCCACACGTTGAAATGCCACGAATCCAGATAGGTAACTGAGCTTGAACACCCCGAAGCTATCCTCATGGCTCATGCTCAAATCCACCTTTTCGATTAGAGGGGCCTGGTTTCACCAACAGAAATCCAGCCAAGGGATTTCGCCTCTCAAAGATCCCCAAGCAATGAGGCATTATGAAGTACCCTCTGGTTATGACTAACAGTTTGCCATGGAAAGATCCACCCATTTTTGATAGGTAAACCCAGGTAAACCATCTATTTCTATTGGCCATTTCCCATGGCTATGTTAAATAACCAGAGGGTATCTGAGGTGAATATTCACCACCATCAAGTATACCCCCTACTGTGGAAGAAATCTTGCAGCAGTTGGTAGCTTCCAACCCCGGCTCGCCTGAACCTGGCCTCGAACAACGTCGTGGGAAGGGTGTCACTGTGGAAAAAATGTGGTGTCAAAAATGGCCAGGAAAATCGCTGATCAAAATGGAGGTCTTGATGGGAAAATATAAGAAACATCTATATAAACTTATATAATATAAAGAGAGGTGTTGATAGGAAAACATGGGAAATCCAATATACATGGAGGTTTTCATGGCAAACAAAAACGTTTAAAATAAATAATGCTAGGTTTCTAGCAAACCATGTTTGATTACAAAAAGGTATTTATGGCCCAAAAAAAACGCTGGCAACAAACGGTTGGCCCTACCATGATCAGCAACAATGGCACCCAACCAACAAATTAGGAACTTTGATTGGCCAAAATGTGGATAACCAACAACAACCAACAACCACCGCGACAATGGAGGAAGTGGTGGGTCAATGGCCATCCGCTATGCGTCGTGCAACGAATTGAGCTTCCCAACATGATGGTCTTTGGGGTTGAAACATGTTGAAACCACCCCAACAAATCGCACTTCACCAGTGCAGAGAAGAATTGTTGTCAACATTTGTTGATCTTCATCCTGAAAATAAATGTCTGGTAAACCCCGGCGATTTATCCGAAGCTGAGAATGATTTAGTACGATTTGTAGTTTCTACGATCCATTTTTCCTGAGATTGGGGATGGAAAACACAAGATGTTTGAAAACACAAACGACATAATAAACCGGATATTGGGGATGTTTGATACAACACAGAAGCAACTTCTTCAAGATTGGGATGGTTTATCAGCGGGTTTTACCACATTGACCATGACATGCACCATTATTCACATCAATGTATTCAATTGTAATACCCCCATTAACGATTAAATATGATTAAATACCATACTCTCCGTTAATAGTGGCAGTCTACCAGATCAAACCTGTCACACAACAACAAGTGATAAAAGCATTCCTAAGTTTACCCGACATCGGTCGTATGAACATTTTGTCAACATGTTGAGGTTCATTATTCTGTTTACCAATGTTTGCCACACCTGCCATAGTCAAAACATGGTATAGGGGGCATGGTCATCAATCCCATAATGCACATCCTAAGAACGGATACAAAACCCTGTGAATGCATATATAATCCCATCCCCCTAATATTAAACACACCAAAATGGTTCCAAATAAGTATAAATCCCGGCCTAGACCATGGGGGGTATTGAATATTAGGGGGAAGGGATTGCGTATATAAAAACCACAAAAAAAATATGAATGATAGGATGACCATCCCCAGCACCTTTCTTATCCCAACAAATCTTGGATCCACAACTTGCTTCTTGCTTCTTGGCCAGCTGGGCCTGGAGATTCCTTGGTGAAGTTGGGCCATGGCGGCTATGGGGGTAACGGTTGCCTGGTTGATAAGTTTCCCCACGATTTCCCAATAACCTCCAACAACCGAAGTAGCATCATTCCACTCAGAAAGTAAACAAATAAAAATCCAATTACCGAGGTTTGCCCAAAGAATTGGATGCTGACAGGTGCACCAAAACAAATGAATGAATTGTTGTTTTAGCTGCCCAGTCTATTTGCCATTATCCAAGCAAAAAAAAACGGGTTAAGCCATTGCTCAAAGTCAATCCAAAGCTATGTTAAATAGCCAAAAGGTAGTTGAAAAGGAAGAACTGTTTGAAGCCACCAGCGGAAAATATTCCAAAACATGGCCAAATTTTGATGTTTGCATTGTTTAAATCGAGTATGCTTCCCAAAGATTCTGGCACACCATCCAAGGATTAAACGCATGCCATTTGCCCTGAGAATAATAACATCCACCTATAAATACATGGTCAGCCTTTGGCCCACAAAAATAATCCATTATGAATCCAATATGAGATTATCCATCCATCCACTAATTACCTGATTAAAGTTAACCAATCATTAATCCATTATTAAACATCAATCATTAACCATCAATCATTAACAACATTATCCATCCGTTGATCCATTGTGTTAGAGTTTTTAACATCCCCAGGAGGCATGCACATCAACTGAAACATCAGGTTGATTTTTAAACATCATCAAACCTGATCTTATCATCCATTCATCCATTAATGCATTAAACTACCATTGATGGGATAATTCTACCGCATCATAATTATTATCAGAACCATTATTACTGTTCCATTAATCCATCCATTATTGTTATTCCGGGCAATTTTTTTTCATTCACCAACCTGAAATAAGACATTATTTCCCTGAAGAAGAACTGCACTGCCCCCGCCCTAGGGCGAAAGCAGCACACGATGTCCACGCGAACGTGTCCTTGACGATCAACCATGGTGTTCATGGGATAGGTTGTCCAAATCAAACATGTCCGCCAAGGAAAATGCAAATGTTGAGTCCATCACTTGCACCCCCCTTCTGGATCTTCTGGATTGACCGCATCAAAAAACAGAACAAGGCATGTCGGTGTTGGTCTTGGCGTGTTGAGGTGCCACTTCACAGTGATGGCCCCGGTTGGCTTCATGCCGTCCCAGGAATGGAAGTCATTGATTGCGGGTCCGCATGAGTTTCCTGTATGCCCAAAACAGGTAGCAGGCCACAAATTGGTGTTGCTGATGGCTTCACAGTCACCCACCAAAAAGATCCAAAAAGTTCGTTCGACCAACACAGTGACTATTCAGAACAAGATTGGTTGACCCATGATTTCCATGCTCTCCAGTGGTCGAAGGGACATAGCGGGCCGTGACATGGCAAATCGAATGTAGCGAGACCCAATCAGCAGACCTACAAAGCCTGTCAGGTGTGCTGCGTGAGAGCTTGGGCCAGACACCCTCCTGAAATAAGGCAATTTTGGGATGATTCCTCTTATTAACCATGATTCCAGTGAGGTCGCAGTGAGGTCGTTAGAGAGAGGGAGAGGGAGCAAGTAATTGCATACTTAAAGGTTACGATAACATACTATAACCAATAATTTCCCTGTTTTGTAGATTGTTGATCGCAATGGATAATATTCCCACTATCATCAAACTAGAATATCACCACTATGGATTTTCGGAACTTACCTTCTAGTTATTTAACATTTTTTTATATCCAATTTGTATATTCTTGGATCAGCTATATATAGATATAGATATAGATATAGATATATATATATATCTCTGGTTGGTGGCTTCAACCATCTTGAAAAATATTAGTCAATGGAAAGGATTATCCCATATATTATGGAAAAAAACGTTCCAAACCACCAACCAGCATATATTACCCATCCTACCTGATTCAAAGTTGTGGATGGGACTATCCACCGGTTGAAACAGCAGCAAAGCGTCGCTTGGACAGCACGGGCTTCCTCCAGTGCCTGGTCGTTGGATCGCTTGGAGCTGTTGCTGGTACCCGGTGGCATCAAACATGGCTGAAAAATCCCTTCAAAACGGAAGTTCTATGATGGGAAAATATAGTAAAATGTGAAAAACCTAATGCAAATGGAAAACTAGCCCGTTATTGTGGGATCATCTGAAATAGCTACCAGAGGCATGGGAATATATGAGATGACATGGGAAATCATGGGATATGTATGAAATAGTTCTGTGCTAATTGTGCACAGAAGCTAGCCGCCATCCCCAATGCGATGGTATGCCAGTATTACTGGGATGATTGAAAATGATCGCCACATGGTTGGTTTCTGGCATGGTGTATGGCTCATTACCCCCAACTTCATGACCATTTGCTTGCTTAAGCAACCACCAGATGCTGAAAAGTTGAAACCTGGAAAATCTATGGGGGAGACATCATCATCTTGTAAGCTGTTGAAACATGTTTGGCGAAGATCGTCCCAGCAAATGTAAATGCGAGGTCAAGAAATCAAGAAATCACACCTTGGTTGATTGATTGATATGGGGAGGACCCTTTTTCTGAACAGTTGACACTGCACCACCAAAAAACAATCAAACATGGCTCTTGCTGATGTCGGGTTGACATTGTGCTCGGTATTTTCTGAGGTACACCCATATAGCTATGGAAATTATACTTTTAGTATTGAAATCAGCTATAAATGGGCCACGTTCCACAGCTATGTAAAATCACCAGGGGGATCCAGAGGGCCAAGGTTTAGTGGGAGTTGACAAGACCCGTTGATCTGTAAACCACCAAAAAGACATCAAAAACAATCCAATCTCTATTTTTGAGTTTCATCGCCTATAATTCTGTCACCTAGACTGGTTCAAAGACAGCGCTTGTTCTGAAACCGCTCAGCTACAATATAGTGTAGCGTTTTTGCCCAGAGTTTCCCGCTTTCTCCCCATTGATGACAATGTGGTAAACCCAATTTCAAAAACCATCCCCCCAACCCGTCACCATTTTTATGGGATTTCGACCATCCCCAGTCATGGCATGCACGGTGTTTATGCCTATGGCCCGAAAACCGGCCCAGCGTTTTTGCGTTTTTTTGCGTTGTGATATGTTTGGGGGGGGGTGGAGGGGGGTGTAATAACGTCTTGTTTCTACGCTCTCATCGATCTTCTTCTGTAAACACACTTCATGCTACGTTCTACACTTCTGTTGTACTGCGGTAAGCACACTTCACGCTACGTTCTACACTTTTGTTTTACTTCGGCAAGCACGCTTCATGCTAGGTTCGACACTTCTGTTGTACTTCGGTAAGCACTCTTCATGCTACGTTCTGCACTTCTGTTGTACTGCGGTAAGCACACTCCATGCTACGTTCTACCCTTCTGTTGTACTTCGGTAAGCACGCTTCATGCTAGGTTCGACACTTCTGTTTTAGTTCGGTAAGCACGCTTCATGCTACGTTCTACACTTTTGTTTTAGTTCGGTAAGCACGCTTCATGCTAGGTTCGACACTTCTGAAACCAAACGCAAAATTTACACTTGTCACCTGTCCCAGCATATTCTTCCCAAAGCTCACTTCAAGAACACCATTCTGTTTACTGACGGAGCTCCTGCCTACCCGGCTGTGGCAGAGAAGTTGAATGTACAGCATGGGTTTGCGAACCACTCCAAAGGCCAATTTACAAAGACAGTGTGCCGTGTCGAGCGAGGCAGCCCAAAGGTGCTGGCCCATACTGGTACAATAGATAGTTGCTGGAAGGCCTGTAAAAACATGTTGCCAGGTAGCCTGTCTAGCCGCTAGCCAAAGTCCAATGATCATGACATATGTCAAGGCTTGGCAATGGCGATACATCGAGATGCTGATGTGTGTAACATCACTGCAAAGACGGTCCGCAGGTTGAAGTGATGGAAAAGAATCGCTGGCGCTGCGGCGACTTGCGGTATTTGCCACATGTTTATATCATGGTGATGTCTTTTGGCACCTCATTTCCATTGGGATTTATGAAAAATCAGTGTTTTACTGCATTGGGAGTTAAAAAAATGCATATTGAACACCCTCAAAAGACGTTACGTTTTTGGGATGGTTTCGAACATCACCATGAACATGAAAATTGATGAAAACGCTGGGCCGATTTCCGGGCCGTTCGGTTGTTTATGGCAGCCAGCATTGCCATGGATGATCTTGATTTTCATCTAGCAATCACCAGCTAACTCTGAGGACCTTTTCCAACTGGCCCTTCTCTTTTCGAAGCCTTGGCGAGTTCCAGGGACTGCGGGGAGCGCCTTGAAGCTCCGTTTTGGTAAACTAACGGAGCTTATGGAGATGAAAAACCGACATTTGAATGGTGATTTATGCCTCAAAAATGGTAAGTTAATCATGAACAATAGGGGGTGAAAACTAATGAACCTAGGCTTTTATGGAGATATAATGGCAATACAAATGGGGATACGAATAGAGTTATCTTGCCGGATATTATATTATATATATGTGTGTGTGATCGGTTGTCTGAACATGTTGGTAAATCTTGATGATTAAAATTAAAAACATGTGGAATTGTGGAACCCATATCTTCAGACAAAGTCCAAGGAACTGGAACTTTGAAGATCAAGTTGGCACGAATTGAAATCGAGGACTCAATTTGATTCATCACAAGAGACGGGATGTGGATACCCTCTGGTAAACGTTAACAAAAAACTATGGAAAATCACCATGTTCAATGGGAAAACTCACTATTTCTATGGCCATTTTCAATAGCTTTTTGTATGTTTACCAGGCTGGGTAAATGATACACCAACCATCACCAAGCCAAAAGTTCGGCGGATGATTCTCCCAATCCAATTCCCATCATTCCAGTGATTCACGAGAAAAAATCACCGTTATATTGTATAATATTCCCATTACATTAGTTAATTATGTACAATGATATATTAGTTAATTTAGTGGATGATAGTTATAGTCTATAGTTAGTTATATAATATTATGATATTCCCATTACATCACCCATTTTTGATGATCAAATCAGCATTTTTGTTTGGGTAATCCTGGCTTGACATTCATCATCAGTTCCTTCTCGAAATTCAAGGTCCTGAATGAAAACTCCAATCTAAGCCGGCGGCGTTTTAGCAGCCTGCGGAGTGGCTAGATTCGGTGAACAGACAAAATGGCTGTCATTGGCTGAAAACGACACCATTCCTCAAGGTTTCGCAGGCTTTTGGGAAGGGATTGATTGGGTCAACGCAAATCAGCAGGAAAAACACATTGTTTACCCACCAAACAGGAAAAAAACAACCATTTGACTGGCAAGCAATGTGACGTTGCCCAGGAAAAAGATGGCTCGGCCAAGGTCTACCCGGTCTACCCTCTGCCACATGGCCCAGTCTGAGCCTCAAGGGCTTCGCCCTGCGAGGGCTTAGCCGGACTTGGGACTTGGGACTTGGAACTGGAGATTAAACCATGTGCTGCGGGTAATCTTGGATGCACATGAATTTGTTGGGGATTGATTCTTGGATTTCTTGGCGATAGCCACAAAGCATGCTTGACCCTATCACGTTTACGTTTCCTAGTCGTTTTTGCTGTTTTGCCTGTTAATGTGTTTCGCTATCTATTGACAAAAAGACGTGCACTACAAAGTTGTGACACATAGTTGGCTAAGTTGCGTTTAGAATAGATCAACAAGGGTCTCTGTGGTGGGTAGATCCATACTTGGATGGGTTTATAACTTTATAACGAACTCAGAACTGGAGGGCTACAGCTTGGTTGACTCCCACCTGGAACAGAGGTTTCCTCCCAAATTCTGGCGCGGGAGCGTGGAGCAAACTGAACATGGCGGGTGACCCAGCCAACCAACACCCCAAACCGCCCCAAACCGTTGGAACCCCCCGAAACATCGGAACACTCTCCGGTAGTCGGCGAAATCCACCAGCCACGTTTGCAACGATCTGGCGTGGCGATGTTGTACGCAGTTTTTCACCTCGTGTCATGGAAAACCCAAGGCCATAAACAACTATCATTTGAATTCATTTGAGGCTTTACAGTGATTTTGGCATTTTGGGGATGGTTATTGGGTTGATGATCGGGTTTACCACATGAATGATACAAAGTCCCATGCAAATCTCCCCATCCAAACATGTCCGAGACATTCCGAAGCGATTTTGACCGAGGGGTCGTCCAGCCCTGGATGTTGCCGCTGCGTCCGACGTCCGGGTGAGGCAACTCTTGTTTTGCCCCCGGTTCTGCAGAGCTGGCGGCAAAACTAGACTTCTAGGGGCCAATTCTGATGCATCAGGGGTAGCCTTGGCAGTTCCTGAGTTGTTCACAATGCTTGAACATTCCCAGCCGGCTGACAATTGAAACACGTCACCATATATGTTTAGGGATCGTCTTGAAAATAACATCCAACACTCACATAGACATAGCTTCTTGGATGGGATCTCGAGTTTGCGTCCTTCAAACCTTTTGAATGATATGAGGGGAAAAACACCAACCAGGAACTGCCAACATTTCTTTCAAATGGCCTCCCCTTTTGGGGCAACGCGCCACAAAAGATCGAGGCTTCCTTTAAGGACCTCGCTGAGTAGACACCCAGAAAATTGCAGCTGTAAGCGGCATCGCTTTTCAAAAGAGAACTATGGTTGCACAAAATATGTAAATGATAATGTTACTATTTTATATATATATAATCATACTATATGGAGGTCTCTTAAAATTGGCGTACCCCAAAATGGAAGGTGTCTAATAGAAATTCCTATTAAAATGATTTAAAATTGATGATTTAGGGGTACCCCCATTTCAGGAAACCTCCATATATATATATGTATTAAACACATACATTGCCGGCGAGGCCTTCAGCTTTCCGATCTTGTATTTTGTTTGGATCATACTGGATTGGAAAATTGATATCCCAAGGGTTATCAGCTGGTGCAATCCACAGGTTCATAATCCCATTACTCTTGGTAACTTAGCACTGTAGGGTCTAGAATTTCTTTGCTGCTTGATATATACTTGATACTGGCACCACCACATTTGCAAGGGTCTCATTGGATTTATCTAATCGGTTGCCTTTTGGTGAAATGGGCGCTTGATCTCCGCAACGATTCTGAGGTGTCTTGATTTCCGAGCGGTCCGCCGCGCGCTGAGTCCATGTTCAATCCCGCTGCGATTAAGATCTCTAGATCGGTTCTATTCATTTGAAGTCATCCCTAGAGTTCAATAAAAAAATTGCCAAAAACTTAACGATGTTCCCAAACATAGATCCAGTATCGGGGTTGTCGCCCATAGATTTGGTACACAGAAAACCTTTGGATTTGACGCCAACAATTCTCCTCGATATGTGGCTAGAGACTAAAGATTTGGCGTGCATTGAGCTTTGACTGAAAATCGTGTACCCCTAAATCCAAGGGTGAATCATCATGTTCCCTATTAAAACTAGCTATATATCATTGGGGGATATTGGGGGTACATCCTATTTTTCAAACACAAAAAAAGGAGTTGAATCCCCAGTGGATGATGAGGAGTGGTCCCCACTCCTAGGCACGCTGGAGGACACGAACTTTGGCCCGAAAACCGCATGAATTCCCGCAGAGGAGCTTTTTGAGCATGGGTGGTAACCTGGTATGGAGTGATTTACTCCCAAATCTCGAGGTTTACATGGGTTTACTATATCTGCCTCTCTCTCTCTCTCCCTCTCTCTCCCTCTCTATCCATCGCCTTCTCAAGAAGTTCAGCAGGGTCTACTATGGTTGTCCCATCCCAAAATATTATTGACTTTCATCACTCCAGGATAGAAACATGCAAATGTCTGAGGTTGCAAGGCACCAAGCTACTCTTACATATCTCCATGCAGTGTGTTGTCCGTCTTGCGGCTCCCCCATTTTTACACGGCACTGCCGGTGCTGTCTGTCGCCCACTGCAGGAACAAAAACTCATTCTTCACTCACTTGCGCCGAGCTGAACCTCCAATCCCCCCATCTGCGGGAGACCCGGCGGACAGTTCGAAAAAACCTTGCCGCTACCGAACCAACAGTAACCAACAGTAACCAGCATAAATTGAAAACATAGATCTGCCTGCAACCATCTGCAAAAGTCTGGCGCACTTTTGGTATGAACATGTAGGAACATCTCGCTGGTTCTGCAACCAAGCAAGCAATCCGCTGGGAAATTCCTTCTCTTCAGAATCATCTGGCTGGTGGTTTCAAAGCTCTGAAAAAGATTAGCATGTTGTTTATTGAAGCTATTGACTACATAATTGACATATAAATCCATATAAATCATCTGGCTGGTTTATTGAAGATCATCAAACATATCAAACCCTGGTTAACTCGTTGTTGACTCGTTGACATCAGCGCCGCGGTCAGCGCACTCAGATCGTTAACTGGCCTAGGCTTAGTTCATTCTCCCCATGAAACATGGGGAGAAAAAAAACTACCATAATAGGATACCATCTGGCTATTTAACATAGCCATGGAAAATCACCATTTTTAATAGGTAAACCATCTATAAATGGGCCATTTCCCATTGCTATGTTAAATAACCAGAGGGTAATTGGATAATTATCATTGGATCATTGGACCATTGGATCATTGGATTTGGGTTCTCCCAACCTCAGAGAAGCACTACCGTTTTTTGCACCAACAATCGCACCAGGCATCAACAGTCGCACCTCGCTCAGTGATGGAAAATGTTTCCAAAAAAGTTCCTCGGAACGCAAAGGCCAGCTGTGGGTTTGCCCAGCAATTCACTTCACGCCGCTTTCCCCATGGCCAATCTTGAAAACTCAGAATAGATGATTCATATATGTATCTCTATATCTCTATATTTCTATATCTCTCTATCTATCTGTCTATCTAACTAACTAGCTAGCTAACTAACCAACTAACTCACTAACTAACTAACAAACAAACTAACTACCTAAGTAACTAAACTAACAAACTATCTACCTATCTACCTATCTGTCTGTCTGTCTATCTGTCCATCTGTCTATCTATATTTTTATCTATCTGTCTGTCTATCTACCTATATATATATATATGCACAGTATACACACGTGTTTAGCGATTGAGTCGTGCTCTCCATTGTATCCATCAAATGCAGTTTGGCAGCCCCTCATTTAAGTGGTTTCTCATTGGGTTGCCGCGGTTACTGGTTGCGAATGGTCCAGAGTCTCATGGGGGAATGCCTGAAAGCCCAGTGGGGAGCATGATTTCAAAAAATATTTTGGGACCCTTGGAATGGGGTTGATTTTAAGGTACCCTCTGGTAAACATACAAAAAACTATGGAAAATCACAATTTTTAATGGGTAAATCCACTATTTCTATGGCCATGTTCAATAGCTATGTTAGTTTACCAGAGGGCATTAGCTAGGACCTAAAGGCTTCTGTTAGTGAGCACACTCAAATTGAAGGCAACGAAGCAACCACACCAACACGACGACACGACGACGAGACGACATGGCGACGACATGGCAAGGACACGGCCACGACATGACGACGAAGTGACAACAACATACAACATCATGGCAACAACCACACCGGGATTTATATGGTCCCCTCCTAATAACGTGATGATTTTTGAGGTGCGGACCCATAAACGTCAAAAAAATGTGTTTGTAATATGGAACTTAGATTTATCCATAAAAATCACCCAAAATCCGATATCTTACCCATAGGATCCATGTATGCTATATATGGTAACATGGATCCCATCAATATACCCCCTTTATGTTAGCATATAAATACCAGCACCATGGATCCTATGGGATATGATTAACTAGAAATCGAACTATTCCTCCACCATCCGAACATGGCTTGCTGGAAAACCACCCATTTGGCCCAGCCATAGTTCGATGACTTTCCCAGCGAATGATTCACCTCCATGGTTCGGGAGCAGCCACGTAAATGATTACCGGAGGGTATATTATGATATGTCTGGGAAAATATCATATGTCAGAAACCTGAAATATCTGAAATGTTGGGCCATTTGGGGATACTTACCCCTTACTAATCATCATTCTAGTGAGGGAGAACAGTGAGGTCGTTATAATTTACCCACATACGTGTATATATATATGTGTGTGTGTTTTTTATTTATTTATAATCGATGACTTTCCATTCCCATGCAGAGGGTACATTTAGGGAATTTAAATACCATTGTATCCTCTGGAAATTTCGTCCTCACATAAATCCTCTTGTAATTTAACATAGTGATACATAGTGATTAAAAATGGTCATCTAAAAAAAAAAGTTGATTTGCCCATTAAACATGGTGATTGTCACTAGCTATGTTACCAGAGACTAGGTCATCAAGGACCATCAGGTTTCGTGATCCAAAGGCCCGAGGCGCTCAACTTTCTCCATGGGGTTGTAAAATCGGAGAGTCACCGTAGTGGTCTGGGTTGTGGCAGTCGCCTTAGGCTTTCTGGTTCCCAAATGACAGGTGAAACATCATGTAGTAAAACATGTTTTGACCCTGTAACCACCCCACCTATATTTACGTTTTTGGAGATGGGAAAAAGTTGCAATAGCTTCTAGGACTACCTACTACTAACTCATAGTGAAGCGGGTGAAGGATCAAAAAATAAATAAAAACGCATCAAAAAAAATATCCCCATAAGTATCAAAATAAAAATTGATTTGCATCAAAAAAAAATATTCCCCTGGACTTCTATGGAACTGTCCAAGATTTCAACGTGGTACACGCATCAAAAAATAAATAAAATTTGCATCAAAAAAAAAATAAATTCCGAGGTATGCTAATACAAGTGAGACTCGTACGTGTCTGGAGACAGGGGAGGGAGGGTCAGATGTCGATTGCCGATCTGTCCGCAATATCC
>Ga0126342_10012682_pt1 | contig 15009 bp, 13 predicted proteins | sample Cyp1metagenome_FD_92528 | JGI IMG/M metagenome (GOLD analysis project Ga0126342, IMG submission 92528) | Coral microbial communities from Lord Howe Island, Old Settlement Bay, Australia - Cyphastrea 1 metagenome | ecosystem: Host-associated > Invertebrates > Cnidaria > Coral ...
CATTTTGACTTCCAAATGTGCTTCGCGCCACAACGGCGTGCAACTTTTCATCTCTCATCTGGCCAGCTGGCTCCGCACCCGCCGCTTTAGCGAGCCTACTTTTCGACCCTCCGGAGCCACAAACCATTGGAAAAACTCAGTGTTTTGCGACTTTCCTACCTTTTCGCGCATCTGCATCTTCTTTCTTCTGATCTTTCTCTTCTCTCTGCCTCCTCCCTGCTCTGCTTTTCATCTGTCCATATTGTCGGAAGTTTAACTTCTAAACTTCCTTCGATCAACTCTATAGTTATATCTCATCTCCAATAAACCATCAAATTCACCAAGTGTGCATCAACATGATGACCTCAGTATACTAATCACCATAAAATCGCGAGCGATTCTTGGCGCAGGAGGACTTGGCTAAGGACTTTGAAATGAAAGCCATGGCAAGGCGGCCGTTTTCTTCCGGTCGCCGAGGATGGCTTTGGAAAATCATCGGGACTTTATGGCTATTGATACTGTTCCCACCGTAGGTCGAATTTCTAGGTTTTAAAGACCAAAATCATTTTGACAGCTATTTCCCGGCTAGAATCTAGATTTAATATGATTTAATGGTTTATAGATGTTTATAGCTACGTGCAAATGGATTTATAGGATTTTTAGGTACCTTTGATCATTGAAATGGGGGCATCTAGACATGGGAAAGTTGCCAGCAGCCTCGCCCAAGCGGCATCCAAAGCTGAAAACACCATGGTTTCTGGTTGGTGACAACACCCTGATTTTAGCGTTTTAAACCTCCACAAAATCGTTGATCTCCATCAGCCTATTCTGATCGTGTAATGGTGGTCATGTCTCCCTTGAGAGTAAAATCTTCGCACTGAAACTATGATGTTTATCCTTCAATGGTGGTCACGTGCTCAATTGTCCTGTGTTTCAACCCCTCCGAACATTCAATTTCTTATCATCATCCCTGTTGCTGGCAAAACCAGCCTTTTTCTCAGATGTTAACCACCCAAAAATTGCAAGCCCACGCCCTTTGCCAATCGTTCCCAATGTTTCCCCATTTGATCAGTTTCAAACTTCCCCCAAGAACAGATCGTTTTCAGGTGATAGATGGTGATTTTCCTCCCATGTTTCCAATGTTTCCTACAATGTTTCAACACGTGTCCTATTGTTCACCACTTAGGCCATGAATCAAGTGGTTGAAATAGATCACCAGCAATATTCCGGTTATATCCCCATGATTGCTGGTCAATATCCCGTTGTTTTTTCCCATATGTTTGCGAATCGTTCCCAATTGTTCCCCATTTCGTTCCCCCATAAGAATGTAATGTTCACGTGTAGAGCCTCATTTTCCTCATGAAAACCCCATCTCTCCTTCATCTCTTTCCCCAGTTTCCCATCGGTTTGCCCATATGAGCAGTGTTCAAAACCGTGGTGGTTAATGATAGGGGATGATACTACCCAATATACTGGGTATTTTCAATGATGTTAATAAGCCAAGAACGGGAAATCCTCAACAATAGGGGATCTTCATAATCCAAGAATGGAGAATCCTTATAATATTCATTCAAAAAAACATCTGTCAAAAAGATCCTACATATCACATATCCCTATTTATATATGGTTAATAAACAGGGGACGTTCATAATCCAATACGGAATCCAATAGTCCAATCTTGGGAATTTTAATCCTTACCCGACTGGTTACCCAATATATCGACTGGTTGGTGGTTTCAAACATGGCTTTTATTTTCCATTTCATATATGGGATGTCATCCTTCCCATTGACGAACTCCATCATTTTTCAAGATGGTGTGTTTGCACCACCAAGCAGATGATATATATATATATAGATATAGATATAGATTAACCCTATATTAACCATCAAGTAGTTACACTATCAAGTCTATCACCAAGCAGTCGAGGATGACCAGTTTCCCCAGTTTCCGGAGCTCCAGGCAGTACTTCTTCCAGTTGGAGATGGCGTCTCCATCGATGCTGGGCCGTTCCGGTCCCGATTTCTTCGAGCAAAACACGCAGACGGTGGAGGAGACCTACGAGCTGCGCGGCGAAAAAACGTGCGGGCGATAGGGTGGTGGTGGTGTCAAGCATCAAGAAATAGAGACTTCATGGGATTTCATGGGATTTAATGTGGATTTATTCATATATAATGTGGATTTAATGTGGATTTAATAGGTGTCGAATGGGGATTCAATGGTATTTTCCCCAAGCTAAATGGAGGTTTATAGCTACCGGAGGGTATCCTTGGAGAAGTGGTGAATTTATCGGCTTTTATCTAAGTTGGCTAATAGGGGTTACCCAATCAATGGGGATCTCATTGCGGATTATGAAGATACAACAGAGATACAATGGAGATATATGGGTATAACAAGCTGGCTGGTGGTTTGTTTTTTTTATTTTTCCATTCAGTTGGGAATTATCATCCCAACTGATTTTCATATTTTTAAGAGGGGTAGGTCAACCACCAACCAGCAAACAATAATCCATAAAATTTTCGTGGCTTTTGATCATTTACCACACTTGTAACGACTGTGTGTCATAATCCCATACCCCTAACTTTAAACCCCTTACATTTCAGCATGGTTTCCAGGATAAGGTGATGTTACCATAAAAAGATGGGATTTAACGGTGGTATAATGGGAAATTTCATGAGATAAGCAATGAAAAATGGGATATTAATGGGAAATATGGATTTTTACATAGCTTGACCAACGATGATGATAAAAACCAACAGAGCTACTAGTTATTTCTGAGGAGCTTCTATCCTCAACTGCGACCCTGAAAGGGATCAGCCGTCGACAGCTTTGGTCGGGATCTGATCTCTGACGAAATTTCGACAACGTGCAGTGCCCGAGAACCCAGGAAATCTGGACAACTATTATATGTATATGCTATATATTATGTGATATATATATATAATACAAAAAAATATATATACACTAATGTATATTCATATCTGTATATATATATATACAATATGTAATATATGTGCACCTGGCTGAACTGTGAAGTCGCTGGCTCGCTGATTCGCAGCCCGCTGGCTCGCTCGGCTCCACGTTAGGCACTCGATCGACGAGTGCCGCCTGGTGCTTCCAATCATCCACAGTTGTAACGGGAACATCATCGGTAACCCAAAATTGTATGGCTTATACATGTTTATATTGGAAAATCCTATTAAAGTGATATTTGTTATAGGTTGTAGCAATCATAAACCACATAGTTGTACTATTCCCTATGGTTTTAAAGCCCATTACCATTGTTGATCATCATTAATCCATATGGAGGTTTCCATAACTGGGGGGTAACCCAATAGCTCGCTGGTTTATACATGTTTATACAGGAAAATCCTATTAAAATGGATGATTTAGGGGTACCACCATTTTAGGAAACCTCCATATGTGTACCTGGGAAAATAATGTTCGTTCCCCAAAACAAAGGTAGCCCCAAATCCCATTTTATTTATCATCACCCAACTCAATTGTAATTTGTGTACCCCATGGACACCCCAAAGATGACTGGGATTGAAGTGGATGGTGAAGGATGGCCGGATGACCCTTTCAGGATACTTTTTCAAAAGGTCCAGGTCTGGCCCAGTCTGGCCCGACTCAGGTTCTACGCCAAGTGGTTGGCGCAGATCATGCTCTACGTCACCGCAGGACACGAGCAGGCCGGCGCCGTCGAGGCCATGCCCGCGGCGCACGCAAAAAAAAAAACGGCGTCGGGTAATGACCCCATGAACCATGAACCATCTGGGTATAACTGTGGGTAATACCCATATATACAATGGTAATATAATATGGTAATAACCATCATATGCCATTATATTAACCAGCATATGACCATTATTACCATCTGGTAATATAATGGTTATATGATGGTTAATAATGGTTGATAATGGTCAATGATTGTTATTATCCATAGGAATCCAACTAATGTCAACTCTGGATGAATAAACCCTTAGGCTGGTTTTTTATATGGGGGGTACCAGCCATGGTTTATTACTAAACCAGCTCTTCCATACCAACTCATCTCTAGATCAGGGTAAATTATGTTGCGACCTCACTGTTCTCCCTCACTGGATTAAAGGTTGGTAAGGGAAATCATCCCAAAATAGCCTTATTTCAGATTAGTGAATTATTATAATTTACCAACCATTGGTATATGTGATTTTTAAATAAAGCTCTGAAGATGACTTGATTTTTTGGACATGGTTTTTCGTTGAAATCGAAATCAGTTGAAATCACTGAAATTTGGTGAATCTAACTTGCCAAAAGTGAGATTGACACCAGTCAAAGGGGAAGATGTGTCTAGAAAAAATGATTTTGGCAGAAGAACTCATGTAACGTCAGGGTTTAAAGCCATCGAAAAAATCAGAGTTAACTAGTAAAATGGAGAGGTTTAATCAGTGTTTCACCAGCAAACCTGGTACAATATGGGGACAGCAGGGGTTTGTTGGGTTACTTGGGTTGCTTGGGCGGGTTTCTTCACCAAAGACTGCGATGTTTTGAAGAGAAATTGTGGTTTTACCAGTGGCAAATTGTGGATTTGCTGAAGATGATTCGGATTTTTTGGTTTATTTCCCAATCATTCATAATAGGAAATATTTTGTTTTGGGTGGGGTTCCGTAAGCAAATCCTTAAGTGAAGATTTACATTGCAAAAGATGCGGGGCTTTGACCACTATCATAATTTTCGCGGTGTAACCATCCATTAACCAGCCATTTTAGGGATGCCTACAAGGTGGTGCGCGCCCCCCAGATATAAGTTTGTTTATAAACCATAGTAAGTAGTTCGATATATCTACCATAAACCCAAGTATCCAAATGAAATTGGAGTTATGAACGCACCAACTTAGCGTGAACAGCGAAAACTGGGGCACCATCCATTAACCACCGTTAATCACCATTGACCATCTATTAAGCATACATTAACCTATATATATATAGCCTATATATTAACCATCTATTCACCATTGTTAACCGATTATTAACCATCCACATTACCCAGCCATTCACCATCCCATTCCCCAGGTCTACGCGCAGGACGTCTCGTGGACAGCCTTTCGCTGGACCAAGGGCCAGAAATGCGGCACCAAACAGGCGGCCACCGCCACGGCGCTGTTGATGTCCTTCACCAACCTGCCGATGCCCAGGCGCGGCAGGGTGGTGGTTTTTGGTGAACTTTCAAGGGAAAAATTGCGGCCAGAAAATCCATATTTTCATGGTTTATACCACCTATCAACATGGTGATGACTGGGGGATGGTTTATGGCATTGAATTGTTTTACCGACACTATTTTTTTGGATTCACTTCAGATGAATGGTTGGATGGGGATTTTCTGGGGAATTTTACCGTAACCAGTTTTGCTCAAGCTCAAGTAGCGTTTGGCAACTTGACACTGTACCGCACCCCTTTCCATTCTCACTGCGGTAGCTTTTGCGACGGCGCGCAGTATCGGACCATGCAATGACATCAATGTGATTTGTGTTGATCCATGCCCTCGGCCTGGGTTTGATCGATGAAATCGCCGCCCGCAGCACAGATTCGAGTGATTGCACGAACTTCCCTGGTGGCGCATCTTGTGACTGCTACCATGATGGTGCAGCGTTCTTGCAAGCTATGCAAAGTCGATCTCAGCAAACTTTGGGAGCAAATTTTGAAGTTTTGAGCGCAGGCGCCGAAAAAGCCCTAAGGGCTGGTTGTGATGTCGACCTCTTGAACCAAGGCGCGTGCGTAGGAGATGATGTATGCGTAGGATGTGACTTGCCAGGAGCGAATGCAGTCTTGCCACAACAAGACAATCGCTTCCCGAACAACGAATTGCGTTGCGAATGCAACCGCACTTGCTCACAGAATGTTTCGAGTGCCACATTCAAGTTCGCTTCGCCTGGACAAGTCATGGTCTGCATCGGAGATGTGACCTGCACAGATGTTTGGAAGGTTTCAAATGTGGGGGCGGCGTGCTGTTCATCTGCAAATGATGGGGACACTTGTTCCAATTCATCCTTCAATTTGACGGCAAACGACGCCCTTTGCCAAAATGATGTGTGCTGTGATGGCACTCGGGTGTGCACAAATTCTACTATGGACGACGTTGAAAGCCTCCTTTGCCGAGGTCTTCTTGCCTGTTCCGACTCACAGGTGATCTTGGAGCAAGACTTGTACTGCAACGCCACCTCAGAGTCCAATCCATCATCTTCCGGGAGCACTTGTACCAATAGCAGTTTCACTTTTGTGGCCAATGACACGCATGTGGTGGATTGCCTGGGTGACTTCGTATGCGAGGACTCCACCTTCAGCTTCAATGAAAATTCCGCGATCTCTTTCGAATGTGATTCCGAGGCTGCAGGTACAGGAGGAGGAGCGGGAAGGGAGCGGGGAAAGGGCTCACCCCATGGGTCATGGGATGTTTTCCGCGATGTAGCGGGATGTAGTGGTTAGTGGGATGAAATGGGATGTTTGTTGGGATGTATATAATGAGATGTAATGGGATGTAATGGCAATATTCATTTTGAAATGGGGCGGATAGAATTTGGGGATACACATGGATAAACCCTAAAAAAAAGGTAGCGATTTGTATTTCGAAATGATCTGGTCCCGGAGGACAGGGTGCGTGCAACGAGGCCACAATCAACTTGGCACCTGGTGCCTGCATGGACTTGAACTGCACCCAAGACGATGATTGCAATGACTTGGTGGTGAACCTGAATGGGGGTATATGTTGGTTCAACATGTTCAACCAGGAGATCCGTCCCAATTTTGTGAACGTTTGCAACAAAACCAACTCGTCTCAATGTGGACCTATCACGCCGCAAGAAATCTGCTGCCGAGACGATCCATCATGTGCCTCCTGCTGTGTGGATGTCACCACCAGCACAAGTGAGAGTGGGCAGGCACCCAGCTCGAGCACCACTACCACGACTACGACGAAGACCAAGACGATTTACCTCGCAACCGCCGCAATCGCCGAAACAGGCGCGAGCACCGCAGGAACCGCCGCCAGAATCGCAGGAACCGTCGTCAACATGCACGACAGTACCGCTACAGTTGAGGAGGTGCAGGATGGAAGATGTGAGATGCCAGGTTTTTCTAATGATGGGCAAAGATCCACTGAGAGCCGGGGCTGGCACATTAGATACTGGTGTTTCGAAGGTGGGATAAAAAATGGGGAAATGGGGCTGGGAATGCAGGGTTTCAATGGGGATATCATGCTGATTTAACGGGAGGTTCTGTCGCTCCCTATCACTGGATGATAGATGTACTGTATACGCAGTAAAGGTATATAAACATGAGCTTTAGTGATTTTAGTATATGTTCACCAAAAATTTCACGGCTGGCTGAGAAGTCTTTTCCCCTCACTATGTGTTTTCAGAATTGTCCTTGATGTTGACATGTCTTATCTCTTAAGGGATGCGGAGCGTGAACGGTTCGCCCAAAATGATCCACGATCCACACGAATTCACCACAACCGGGATGCAGTTACTGGGTATATCAACTAATATCTGCTTGATGGTTTCAAAACTCTGTATCCCAAAACGTTTCCCAAAAAAAAAGTGGGCTGTGACCCCCCATTTTCATCCACTTTCTGAAAATAGGAACTGTAATCAGACCCCCCACCATGTTTGATACATTTTGACCCAATGCTTTGATCCATTTCACCCATATTGATCCATGTTTGTATGGTTTAACCTACTGAAATCCACTGAAAAGCCAGTTTCCAACCATAATCTTTGTTAACCCACTTTGATCCATGTTTATCCACTTCAAGCCAAAAAAAACGATCTCCCACCATTGAATCACCACGATCTCCCACCGATCTCCGTGAGGCTCCTGGGGGGCGACTGGACACACCTCTTTCCATCGCCCAAAAGTGGTGATCCCTTTGCAGTCTTCAAGACTTTTCAGGCGGAGTTCAGGGATTGCCATGGAGATTTCACGATGATTTCTGATTGGTGGTTTGGAAAATGAATTTTATTTTTCCACTCAGTTGGGAATGTCATCATCCCAACTGTCGAACTCCATCATTTTTCAAAGGGGTAGGTATACCACCAACCAGATCTAGTAGGATTTGTTCTAGGGATTGGGAAAAAACAACAAATGGGGATCCAAGACTGGTTCAGGAGAAAAGTGGAAGATTTTACCTCCGGATATTGGGATATGGAGATGAAATCTATGGTTAAACCTATGGAAAATAAGCCACAAAGCTTTGAAAAACCGGTGGATTGGTCATTCTGTAGGGATTTCATGGTTTAATGGAGCGTTTTTCTCCGTTCACTATATCCCGCCATCCCCCATGGTGTGGCAATACCATAAACCTACCATGACTGACTTGGGATGCTGCAGATGACCGGTGGGGTTGGCGGTTTGGAACATGGCTGGATTATGACTGTCCATTCAGTTTGGAATGTCATCATCCCAAATGACGAACTCCATCATTTTTCAAAGGGGTAGGTAAACCACCAGCCACGCCTAAAATTGCTGTTCTAGAATTGTTTCAGACTCAATTTTTGTGGCTTGAAATCCCATTTGTGCAAGGCCGGAGGTGTGTGGAATTGGGAATGTGCAGTTTTTTTTGTTTCACGTACCCCCTGAAATTTAACATGCAAGGCCAAACTCCTTGCGCAGTGTCGAAATCAGCCTTTTGTGCCAATCGCAACTTCTTTTCTCTGGCTCAAAACCCCATGTTTTATACGTGCCTCGTCTTTTCCCAGGTCTACCTTCTGATAATTAAACCGTGTGCAATGCAAAAAAATCACCATGTTTCTTCAGTAAATCATCCATTGATGAGATATTGATAGATACCATTTGGTAATTTGACAGTTTGCGACATAGAAAACGGACATAGAAAGTTCGTTGATTTACCTATTAAGGATGGCAATGTTCCATAGTTTTTTCGTATGCTTACCAGAGGGTAGCCAACTACTGGTTTATTTTTGATTATACTACCAGTAACCAGCAGTTGATAACCACCAGTAAATTACAGTAGCTGATACCAGTAATTAACCGGTCATACTACTACCTAGTTGGATGGTGATTTATCAGTTGATAACCACCAGTAATTCACCACCAGTAGGCAGTAAAAACGGCGACCCAGGAGGAGCTGTCGAAGATGGCCGATGCCTGCGATGCCTACAACGATGCCTCCGCCAATCGTCCCTTCCCGGCGCCTGGGCGACGGACGGGGACACTATGGTGACCCCACCATGAATGACGAATCTGAAGATGAATGGTACCCTCTGGTAAACTAACATAACTATGAAAAATCACCATTTTCAATGGGTAAATCAACTATAAATGGCAATTTTCAATAATTAGCTATGTTTACCAGAGGGTATATGATGTAGATGTACTATTTTCAAGAGGATGATAGGATGTGTGTAGTCATTTTCAATGGGATTCTCCGTAAAATTATCCACATAAATCCCTTTTCTTGATACAATACACCACTTTATACAAAGATAATTGAGAACTCCCAATAATGGTGGGATGACCGTACCCTATAGCAACTATAGCAACATTTTTTTGATCATGGCACATCTGGGATTCAACACCGGCAGTAACCTCCAAAAAGGTAGGAAAATAATGGTAAGATTGAATCTAATCCTGAAATAGTGGCAAAATTATGTGCTGCCCGTTTGGGGATTTCCATAGTGATGTTAAATCATAATTAGGATACAAACAAAATAGCCAGCAAATCATGGGAATGTCTGGGGGGGGAAGTGCCAGCAATATGGTGATGCCTGGGAGGAAAAAAGCAGATATAGAGATTCATGATCTTATGATGATATATGGGGACATTAACCATCAACAATGATGGGTGTCAAATGTTTTTTTGGCTAAAGCCTGATTTAACATCGGCTTTTGCAATGGGAACGTGCAAAGTGATGTTCCATTATATTGTGGATGTTTGGTCGCAAATACAGCCCATGCTCTTGAGAACACAACCCCCTCTTCCTCAACACTGACCAATATTCTTGGGAGGGGTTGAAACCATCATGGTTGAAGTCCACCCAAGGGTGGTGTTTTGAGAGGAAATATGAGGATCCCTGTTTGACGAAAATCGCAGCTAGAAACTAGTGGACACCTTGCCTTACCTGGAACAGAACTTTGGTGAATGATATTTGCTTCGAGGTAATGTTTCTCTTGAGCATGTTGTAAACAACTATGATGCTTGTTCCAGATGGACCAGATAGATATATCTCTGAGAAAGACTCTGATTTAAGTTGGCGCAAGTCGCAAGCAACTCCAATTCAAAACTAGGTAACATTGAACTACTTCATTGGATTTATACATCGACAGTTGCATAACTGGGGCAGTCTTCCCCTCATTGACTCAACAATCGCACTACTGCAGATGAGACGTTGAACTTCTCTTGCCACTGCAGATGAGACTGTCTCATCACATTTGGCGACCAAATCACTTCAGAGCTTTCGTCTCAACCCCTTCAAAACTTGAGCTGCGTTCCCTTATCTCCCTTGGCGGTTTATTTCCACCTTAATTGTTCTTGTTTCGCTTTGTTGGATGGTTTGCCCGCCTTCCCGAGTCCTTGTCTTGTTTGTCTTTCGCAAATCTCCCATCTAGAACTATCGCACGTCGAAAATTGCGCAGCCTCTAAAATTCACAGAGCTCCGGGATTGAGAATGATGATATCTTTCTCTTGTATCCTTCGATATTTTAAGCGCATCCAATGTAACAGTCCTACGCTCCTTGATTCGAGCGTTTGGGTCCAAATACTTATACCCCCCATCGGGTAGTTGAGCATTTTCACCGTTGCTATCGCTACTATTTCCTGTGTTTGACCTTGTTCCCAATTTTTCTTAAATCCACCACCTAATTAAGGTCTCCGGAAATATAATTTTAATTTGTTTTTTCTATCCTGTTTGGACACATTGAATACAGTATATAAATTAAATAGATTAGAGAAAGATTGAGTAGATAAAGCAGAAAGAGTGGACAGATTAGAGAAATTTAAAAAAAAAATGAAGAAAAAATAGAGAGATAAATAGATAGGATTATATTAAAAAAAAAAAAGTATAATTTAAAAAGGAACAAATAAGACAAATAGGACAGATAAGAAAGATCAGGCACATACGATAGATAGGAAAGATAAAATAGCAAAAGGATAGATTAGGATAGATGGAATATGATAAGACAGGATAGGCTAGATAAATGGGATTCGATAGATAGATAAATCGATAAATAGATAGAAAGATAGAAAGAAAAATAGGTAAATATAGATAGATAGATAGATAGATAGATAGGTAGATAGATAGATAGATAGAAAGACCAAGTCAGGCCCATGTTGAGCCATGTTGGGCCCATCTTGGGCCTATATTGGGCCAGGTTGGGTCTATGTTGGGCCCATCTTGGGCCCATGTTGGGCCTATGTTGGGCCCATGTTGGCCTATGTTGGGCCTATGTTGGCCCATGTTGAGCCCTCTTGGGACCTTTGTTGGGGCCCTGATTGGGCCATCTATGTTGAAACGAGCCCAAAACCACGTAAAAACCGATGTTTTTTTTACATCGCCAAGATGAAAATCCTTGCCGTTGAAGGGCCCGAAACACCGCAAAAAACGATGTTTTTTTAACACCGCAAGCAAAATACGCCGTAAATTACAGGGGCTTCAGTGGTTCGGGAGTAGGCCCCGGGTGGGCCGGGGGTGGGTCGGCGGCGGGGGGGCAGCCCCTATAACCTTCGGTTACTACTGAAGGCCTCCGGCAAGGACAAGGGCCCGTGGCCCGCGCCCGGATCTCTGTGAGTGTGGTAACCCCCAACATAAGCCCAAGATGGCTCCATGGGCCCGACTTGGCCCAACATGGGCACCATAGGCCCAGACTGCTTCCATACAGGCAAGCACCGCGCGTTATGCCTACCTCAGTTCAACATAGCCCTCCCTGGGTTAGAATCCCGGCCCAATCTTCCCACACCATCCGCCAAACGTAGTTGCTTGGCCGGCGCCCGGCTGTCAGGCGTAAGCCTTTAAATACTTGATCGACACCAAAATTTCCGATTGAAAAATATGGCTACCCTTCAGTAATGATAAACCTGGCAAATCACAGGTTTTTAGATCCCAACTGGGGGTTTCCATAAACGGAGGTACCCCCAATAGCTGGATGGTTTATTTCATGGAAAATCCGTTTTTTAAATGGATGATTTGGGGGTACCCCCATGACTTAGGAAATCTCCACATGTGCCATTTGCAGTTGGGATTCTCTAGCAATTTGACGAGATGAGCGTCGCTGCCCAGGAGTGCTTTCCGATGTACGTGAACAATCCTCGACTATTGGAGTTGAGCGTCAGTCTCTAATGTCGAAATTCTTTGTCCCTAAAATTTTTTTGCGGCCCGGGGCGTGTCCAGTGTGTGCGGGGACGTTTCATGTCATCAAACTGTTGTACCAAAGAAGTAAAATTGAAGTTGAACTTTTTACCATATTTGTTGATAAGACTTCCAAGAGAATGTTTCATTTTGTTTTAATTCGAGCTTTCCAAATTTAATTTATATCTTTGTTTAATTGACACGTACGATATTTCCACTGAGACTTGTCTCCTGTTCGACACACCCTTTGGTGGACAAAGCCCCTGGGATCCCGTCGGACTGTCCTTGCGACTTGGATGTGCATCTCGCCGTTCCGCCAATAGCCATGATAGCCTCCCCATATGGGATATAAATGGATATAACAGGATAACACACCACAGCATTGTGCATATCAGATCTCATCCAAGTGTTACTGGGTATATTTAAATCTTTTTACAAGATATATCACTTATTTGTATTCATTTGTAGCATATGCTATATTCATGTCGGGCAGTTGCTGAATCATATCCAACTAAGCTCCGAGGATGATTAGGATGAATCCTATCCTGTTTGCAGGTAAAAAAGGAATCGGCCGCGTGGTGACTGGGACCGGGTCACTGGAAGATGTTTTCCCCAGGTGAGGGTCTCTATATTTTGTTGCGTGCCATAAGGTCATTTTAACAGGAAAATCACCCATGTATCGGATGATTTACCCATTGATGATCATGTTCCATTGCTATGTGAAATTGCAGGGTAACCAATCAAATGGATTCAAATGGGGATCTACGAGCATTTTTATGGTGAGTCAATTGATTCAAACAGCAAAATGTGTGACTCCTCTGAGCCTTTTAGGGTCACCATGGTCGCGGAGTTGTAGCCCCCGGATAGGAAAAAGAGATGTCCTACAGCTGTTGAAATCCATAGTTAGTTTCTCATTATGTTAAATGTTCCACCATTGACATATATTGACATTGCAGTTTTGGTGGCTATAGATGGCTAAACTTTACGGTTAACCCCCATTGACATGGCATAAATGAAATGATATGTCCTCCTACACCATAATGTCTGGTAAGCATTGAACTTGGGTCATCCCACTTGGTGGTGAATAACCCTGGTAATCATAAGTCCCCTATGTAATACTATGTAAGTGACTAAGTGAGTCGGCAAATCTATAAATGGAGTATAATGCCATAAATGGGTTTTAAATGGGCTATACTTGTTACCCATTAAGTGGGTTAACCCGACCTATCTATGACTGGTTATGGCGTATTTCCCTGTATTTTCCCATTGAAACCTTCATTTCAACCCATTTACAATGGATTTTCCCTGTATTTTCCATGAAATCCTATTAATACCATGCTAAACCCAAACGACACCGCCAGATGGACATCGGCGATGAGGAAACCTTGGAACGCGTCACCTGGCGCAACCGAGCCAACGGTGAAGAATGCTGGGTTTTAGGGTGGGATTTCATGGTAAAATACAAGGAAAATCCACTAGAAATTTAAAAATGAAGGTTTTTCGTGGGAAAATATCGGGACATTACTAAATAGAGTTTTTTTTGACGGTTTTTTTATCACCAGGAAATTCAACCATCGGAAATGTCGGAGCCTCCAACGTTAATCATGTTGTTTTCTTGGGCCAACCGCTAACCACCCAACAGGCCACTAAGTTTTGGGTTAGAGCTCAATTATGCATTGAATTTATTTTCAGAATTCGTCCGAAATGTTGAAAAGATCCACCCATTTTTGAGCTCGGTAAGCCATCTATTTCTATGGGCCATTTTCCAGTTCGCAAACTGTTAGTTAACCAGAGGGTATCTCCCATTATCATCCCATTATCATCCCACTATTGACCCACTATTGACCCACTATTAACCCACTATTAATCCATTACCAGAGGGTATATATATTTGGCGGGTACCTTGGTCTCAACCCCTTGCTTCCGCTTCAATTATGCACTTGATTCACCAATGACTATTGATTATGAAAATGGCCTGGATTTGTTGGTTGATGATTGTGATAGTTATCGTTATCAACAAGTGGAATACTAGCTGATAGTTGTTGATTATTCTAGAAAACCATGATATTTTAAGTAATGTTTGTGTACAAAATCAACCATTATATCTACCACTAATATGTGTACACACACATCTATATATGTGTATATATCCACGACTTTTTCCCCCTCGTCAACGATTTTCACCAGTATGTATCTGCATTTCTTTGCCGTCATTATATAGCACTATTCAAGTAATAGCCTTTATTTCTTTATTATGTATGTATGTATAAATGTACCGCAACGTAACGTACTGTAACGTAACGTAACGTAACGTAATATTATTTATGTATTTATGTATGTATGTATGCATGTATGTATGTATGTATGTCTTGTATGGACGGATGGATGGATGGAAGGATGGATGGATGTATGTAATGTATGTAGTGTATGTAATGTATGTGATGTAATGTAATGTAATGTAATATAATGTAATGTAATGTAATGGACTGGAATGTACTGCAATGTAATGTATTTATGCATGTGCTTTTTCCCCACATTGACTTGTGGGGTTTTTGCTTTTAGTTCTGTATCCGCTCCTTCCTTCCTTCCTTCCCGTCCCTCCTCCCTCACACTCACACTCACACTCACACTCACACTCACACTCACACTCACACTCACACTCACACTCACACTCACACTCACACTCACACTC
>Ga0126342_10012683_pt1 | contig 15009 bp, 15 predicted proteins | sample Cyp1metagenome_FD_92528 | JGI IMG/M metagenome (GOLD analysis project Ga0126342, IMG submission 92528) | Coral microbial communities from Lord Howe Island, Old Settlement Bay, Australia - Cyphastrea 1 metagenome | ecosystem: Host-associated > Invertebrates > Cnidaria > Coral ...
ATAGAATGCCAGAAGATATGCCAGAAGATATGCCAGATAGAATGCCAAACAGAATGTCAGAAGATATGTCAGATAGAATGCCAGAAGATGTGCCAGTAAGAACATGTATAAATGTCATGGTGGAGATCACACGAAGTAAAGTAATTTTTTGGGTGTTCCATGGGAGAATTCCTCCGATCAACCTGAGTCGTTTGGAGCTGGGGTTTTGGGTTACATCAAACATGTCCTTCTCAAGATCCCCAGCCAAAAAAAATTGGAAGGAATGATTCAATGATCCACTACAGGGAAACATCCACCGCAAGGGAATCATCCTAAAAGAATCCAATTAATTGAATTCATAAACATCAGGGATGTCCCATTTAAACGATGATATCATATCATAAAAACATACAACATACAGGTGATTGTGAATCTCATCCATATTTGAAACAGTCATAGATTCCCCAAACAACCATCCGCAGAATGCTGGAATTATTCGAATTCCCAGTTCAACCACCATGAAACCACCATTTTTCAATAGAATTTTCGAAGAATCCTAGCCGAATTCTGTGGTGATTCCCACACAAATTCCCATCGTAGCCGCGTAGCCAGGCCTGAATCCAAACCTGGCTGGCAAATGATCTTTGATGGTACGAGTCTGATCTTTGAGGCGAATTTCATGGGAAAAGCTGAGCTGCGCTGGGAAGTCATGGGAAGAGCCGGCATGGGTTTCATGGGACAAAGCCGGAATGTATAAATGCACAAAGGCCATGGAAATGGGATATCTATGGATATCTTATATTGTTAGCTCATGATTTCCTGGAGGAGAGGTGTGAACCGGAACTTTCAAACTTTCGAGAAAGGTTGGTGGCGGCAAATGGATCAAGTGCAAGGAAATCCAAACATATCCAAAGCATGTTCAGCCTAGACCCTTCGAAACTCCAACTTGAAGTTTGCTTAGGTCTTAGGTTTGCCAACACCTTTCTTATCCTGTCTCCAAAAAGTACAGGACCCCCCCAAAACGACCTCTGCCGGGCTCAGTCCTAGGCGCAAAAGGACACGGGGCTCGGCGCCGCAGCTCTGGAATTTCAGCTCCACGTCGTGGCAGGCTGTGAGTTTCCCAATGCCTCTGACGTGCCCTGGATGCAGCTAGAGATGTTCCTGGTACCCTCAGGTAAACGTTTACAAAAAGCTATTGAAATGGTCATTTTTAATGGGAAAACTCACTATTTCAATGGCCATTTTCAATAGCCATGTTAAATTACCAGAGGGTAAAGGTTTGAAGAGACTGACTTCAATGGTGGTAAAGCCCCAAACAGCTGGAGAGTGAGATGCGTAAACGCTATTGAGTTGCTGAAGGTGTGTGGTGAAGCCCCAAAACAGAACCATAAAAGATACGGCCTCAAAAATAAGCAAACATGGTGGTTTGGAAACCTTCAAGAATGACGGCGTATGGTTTTGCCATCGTGTGCTGCAGTGGAAAGCTCAATTCCTCATCCTGGCTGATGGTTTCAAGGGGTTGGTCTGGATTTCAGCCAGGCGACTTCACATGTGAATTCCGTCGGATTCGGAATGAAATGGTCAGCCCTGTAAAAAAACCTAACCCATAGGATCCATGTATGCTATATATGGTAACATTTACCATCAATATACCCCCAATGTTAGCATATATACCATACGTGGATCCTATGGGTAAGGTATCTCAGGTTGCTGTAAGTCCCTCAATGGGGTCGGGTTTTATCCCCCGGCTCCCAAGCTGCTGCAGATAGAGGGCTGAGCCGCAGCTTTGTGACTTTCCCTCAAGGACATCATAATGAGTTGCAAATCGTGTCCTCCATCTTTGGTGAGGAAAAATAACAATCTAATAATGCATCGAATGGTGTGCTGGAAAATCCCCCACAACTAAAAAAAAACGATGTGATTTTCTGGGTTTTTTGAAGAACCTCCATGGCTAGGCCACAGGGATTTCCAGCCATGACACCGGATCTCCTCCAAGGCCAGCCATCTGATTCCCGAGGGGGCCAGCCATAGTCCAACCTGGTGGATCCAATAGTGGTTTTTGTAACCCAACCGTTAGCAAGTCCCGGAAATGTCTATAAAATGGGTGAACTAACATGAACTAACCATGGTTTACTCCTATAAATGGGTGAAGTAACAAGTCTATAAATGGCTAAACTATACCACTTTTTCGTGAGACGATCCTCCAAGAAGGATACCAACGGCTTGTTGAGGCGGTGACAATGCCTGGAGACGGCCATGACCGGCACCTGCTGCTGTGGCAGACGGTGCAGTACCTTCGGGTGCGGCCCCAGTCGTACGCTGAAAAGATGGGGATGCAGCTGGAATGTTGGAAACCCTGCCATAAACAACTACCATGACTTAGAAACACCCATAAAAATGGTGATTTTGCTTGGGGTGAAAATGACATTTCTTCAAGACTAGTTATGACTGGAGGTTGAACCATCATATTTTCGATTTTCAATCCTAGACATGGGATATTGATCTGAAATCACAAAAAATCGCCAGTTTTTGGCGGAGTGGTGGCTGACTCAAGGACCACCTTGATTTTTTTCGATGGGATTCAACTTTATTACCCGGCAGAAGGGACCAAAGATCGGGAACTGAACCGAACAGCAAACACGGGGTATGAACAAGAAACAGATGGGAACTTGACCAAGAATCTTTTGAAAAGCGGCGGCTGGTTTCAAGAATTTCCATTGTTTTTTGATGTTCACCATTCTTTGCTGTTTCCAGCGACCAAACGTGGCAATAGAAATCCATCGGGAATTTTTTAGCCATGTTGAAAACGACACCGCCGTTATGTTGGGATCTGTTTCCCATTGCCATCCTTCCTTCACTACCTGGCTTCTTCAAACATTTTGAAACCATTTTCATCACCCTTCGAAGCTTCCTACCCTCCAGGAATCAACCATGAAACAATCCCAAAATGTCCTTCAAGATCACTGAACATCCAAGAATTCCGCAAGAAAACTCGCCAAAAAACAATCCCAAAGAGCGTCCTTCCTCCATGAAAGCAATAGTTTCCTGGGAACACCATAGGAAAATGACCCAGAAATAGGATGACACGCCCATTCTCTCAGGCCTTCAACGGCTCACTACTGGAGCGCCGATGGACGCAGACTTCGACAGAGGCGGAGGCAGCGCCCTTTCTGGAAGTGACGCCTGGCATGTAGGACCAGCGGCCTAGTACCCTCCGAGAATCAAAAGTGGCAATGGGAAATGCTCTACGGAGATGTTAATGGGAACTAACTACGAATGCCCGATTTTTCATTGCCATGTTTGGTTGCCAGAGGGTATATATATATAACATTATATAACTCCCAAAAAGATAGAATTTAAAGGTGATTTATCGCAAAATTTCAGTAGGATTCCCCATTTAAGTATTTTTTTGGGTGGGTTGCTATAGATGATATGGTGTAAACAGGTTTTTTTTTAACAAAACTGGTACCGGTTGCCAGGTTTTTTGATGTTTAGACATGGGATAATCATTGAATCTTGACCGGTGAAACATGAGCTGGGTCAAATTGAAGCCATGGGAATATTTTATGGAATCAAGCGGCTTGACTCCGCAATTGATCATTCTTTCGTATATTCTTTCGCTGTACAATCTTTTTCACGCTTGCATCATTTTCAATGGTTTGTGTGGGAAAATCTTCACCGGAAACCATCGATTTTCCCATAAAAAGTACGGGGTTCTCTGGTGAACATTTTCCCGAACAAACCAATCCATTGGCATTTTCATTATCCCACCAGTTTCCCAATGGCCGGTCTAAGGACTTCGGACAAGGCATGTCGAAGTTCAGCGTTTCTTGGTCGACAAGACAAGTGAACATTTAGAGATACCAATGCCAATGGACCAGCATAATCATGTTTATCCATCTTTTGAATTAGTTGATGAATTTAGGGCCGTTAATTATATAATCGTTCTAAATTCTGACCCTAAGAAAAGATACCCATTTTCAGCAATCAGGCAACTGCCATAGAAGCTCTAGTGGTTTAGGGCTCCAATCTCATCCATATTTTTCGGTCAAACTTAGGTACCTCCAAAAACTTGATGGGCCGTAGACCGAAAAACACCGTCAAAAATCATTGTTTTGAATGGCCCATATTGCACATCTTTTGTAGTATGTTGGGGAAATCGGTCCGACCCCAAAACCCAGGTCATGTTTGTGCCATAGATTTTGGAGTAAAGCAGGTACACCCCCCCAAAAAGATAGAACATGTTCACTTTCTCACTATTTGGGTGGGGCTTTTACTTTTCTATCTTTTTGGGGATAAAAAAAAATGTACACCCCTGTTGTTGGACAATATAATAGCCACAGGGCCGCAGTCGGTTCAAGGTCCACTTCGTTTCCCTTTTTGGTTTAAAAACAGTTTTTTTTGAAGGACCCCCCTAGATGATTCGGCTATATTCGGCTTCTACAATCCCAGATTTCTCAAAAACATCCAATTAGATCCAAAACATCTTCCAGAACTATGAATTAATGTGAAGAATTTGGGATAGAATGGGCATATGAACCATCCAAAGGTATCTTCCAAAACCCAAAAACTACATATCTATGGAAATTCAGGGAATTTTGCCGGGAAAGTGCTGAAAGTTTCCCATTCATCAAGGTCAGAGCCTGGCATGCAATGGCTGGGACAACACGTGCCAGCCGCGAGCCAGGCCCGTTTCAGCCCCGGAGGGGAGTTCACTATGATGATACGATGATATAGGAATGAATGGAATGGGTAACATATCATCACTATATGACTCATCACTATATGACTTTCAATCTATAGGTAACATATCCAATACCATAACACATATATAACTATATAGTATATATATATAACTTTATTCTTAATAACAGGTACCCCCCAAAACAATGACAACCCAATCGTGGTCATGCCGAAGCTGTTCTGCATCTTTCTGGGGGGTTAAGAAAGCGGTTTTTCTCTAGGAACAATTGGGGTATAGAATCAAACACAAGCTCCAGCCCATCTTTGAGTAAATTATGGTCACTTTTTGAGGGGAGCTGTTGGGTGATTTTACATTACTGTACTTTGTCATTTTTCCACCACCCTTGGGGTGCTGGGATCAACCTTGATTTTTGGGCGGTTTTGTTCAGGTGATCGGAACCCCAAGACGGGAAAAGCTAGCTGAATTTATGCCTGCTGGTTTCAAAATCCCTTAAAACAAAAATCTACTGGCCCTATGGATCCAAACACTGTCTGAGAAGGTACTTAAGCCTCCAAATCATAGTAAATTATACCCCAAACACTTCCTAAGAAGGTACTTGGATCCATAGGGTGGGATGATTCAGAAGATGATGAAACGATTGTGAGCACAATGGGACGATTCACAGTGCAGGAACAGTAAGAAAGAAGCAGTGAGTGGCGACCGACTTTGGTTAAGGGAACATGTGCAAGTTTTTTGCGACCGGATTTGGATGGACATAGTTAACGCTTTCTGACTTGTTTAGAAGGGTTGGAAAGGAGAATGCTGGTATCTGATGACCTTCTAAGCCCAAAACATCTGATCTGGCTGGTGGTTTCAATCTTTTTTTATTTTCCATTTCATATACGGGATGTCATTCTTCCCATTGACTTACTCATATTTTCAAGATAGTTAAAACATGTAGTCAACCACCAACCAGTAATGATATCTGATATCTGATGATATTTGTTCAAGATGATCCTCCAAGGACGACAAAAATTGGCCTCCGGATCACCCGCCGGAAGGCATGCCATACCTTCGCCATTTCGCCATTTCGCCGTATACGCCATAGGTGTCCGGGCTGGAAGAGAAGGTCGTTGGTTTGGAAGAGGATCGCACCTTTGATGGCCACGACTTTCTGAAGCCACACGATCACAGGACAGAGCGCCTGCTTGGTTTGGCGAGATGACAGGCGGCGTCATGGGGAGAATAGACGTGAATGAACATAGACTAGTTGTTGGAAGATGAGTGAACCCACTAAACATTTTAAGGTTACTTTCAGGGTCGAACTGGTAATTTACGAGTAACAGAAAACAAGAATGGCTGGGTTTGGGTGGGATATATATATATATAGTGGATGTGTTTGTTGGGCATGTATTTGCTGGGTATGTATTTGCGATCATCTCGCAGGTTCCCTCCATACCAATATATTGGTAGATCATAAGACTTGTTGACCAAACCGGCCATTGGCATAGAGAAGCAGATGGAGACTTACCCAGAATCACCAGGGATTTGAATCACTCTGATGGAGGACCATCCCGACTATGCCCCTAGAAATGATGTAGGGAAGCAAAGAGATATGGCTGTGGATCAAAATAACAGATACAAAAGATATGAAAGAGACTGGGTAAAGTAGTATTCGACTGTGTTCATTCTTAGTATATATATATATATATATTATGTATATATATATGTGCCCAAATGCATCCTTTAACAATGGGATATACTATAATGTTCCTTCTATTCTGTTCATTCTTGGGATGGGGATGGGAACAGACATATTCCTCTCCACACCGTGAAGACTGCATCATTAAATGATGGTGAACAAATAACACATTGGCACCGTCACAGGACTCAATCCGAATGGCACACCCAAAGTGATGCCATCCATGTATGGATGATTGTCCAACATTTGGGTGATTGGGACAAGTGGAGTTGATTGTAGGCGAATATACCATTTGACCCTTATTTCATACCTTCTGAGAGAGCTCCTTCCCGCCGTGATCTCGAAAAATACCCGTGCAGAGACCGGCAGTTTTTGGACGTTTGTGGTGTTCATAGTTTTCCTGAAAAAGTTGTTCCCTCATTCGGAATCGACTTGTTATACGGCTTTGTCTCAACATGATACCCTCTGGTAATTTCAAAAAAACTATGGAACACCATTGAAATAGTGAATTGTCCCATGACAAATGGTGATGTTCCATAGTTCTTTAACGAAAAATGGTGATTTTCCCATGAAAAATGGGTGAAATTACCAGATTCTACCCCTTCCATGGCCTTCACGGGGATGACGCCATTTCACCCGGCGGGGGGTTCTCCCATTCGCTTCAGAGGAGCCGGCGCGGCGTTCAAGCCGGCGTGGGGCCCTGGGGCGTGCGGCTGGGGATCCCTATCATTAGCATAATAATTTTTATATATCCCATGACGGATCCATGTTACCAGATATAGCATACATGGATCCTATGGGCATATATATATATATACATATATATATATATATACATATATATATATACATATATATACATATGGGTAAATTATAACGACCTCACTGTGACCGAACCCTGGAATCATGGTGAATGTTAGGGAAATCATCCCCAAATGGCCGCAAGATTCAGGTTAGTGAAGTATTATAATTTACCATGATATGTATATATATATAACATATTCAAACATTAGAGAATCAGAGAATATTTGAATAACATATTAGAATAACTATAAGAACTACTATAGTTAACTAATGTATGTTACTTTCATGGATGTAGAGCATCATATAGCCATGCAATATAATCCTTGATGTTTTGATCCATTTTTCTTGTGGACGCGTGAGGCATGGCTTTCGGAAGACCCAGTCATCAGGGTCAGACGACGACGAGCCACGTGCGTTGGCCTATGTGGAAGGCTGGGATATGCTGGGATCTACGGTGGTTGGGATTGATATTCCGAGTTACATGGAATTGCTATGATTTTCTGGAAAAATGGTTGTCACTTCACCCTGGTACCCTCTTCACATTCCAAGATTATGAATTATGAACAGACTTGCACATTTTAGGATGTAAATAACAATCCATTTTTGTTGGCTATTTGATATTGACCCTTACCCATGGGCAATTTTTTGGGTGTTGGTTGTATCCAAAGAGCTAATTGACCGTCGAGCTACCCTTTGGTAATCGTTTCCATAGCTACTGTATGGCAAACCATCATTTTTGGGGAGGTAAATCATCTACAATCCAGCCATTTTCCATCCATTTTCCATAGTGTTATATATAGATTACCAGGTAGGGCAATCAATGCTTATATCAAAAGTGGTCCACTTTTACTGATCAGTTGGTGTGTCTCACTTCACCGCTTTCACCAGGTCTTGGGCTTGCTGAGCCTAATTATGTTCATCATTGTCCTGGGGACTTTGTTGGTGGCTTTCGTCCCCTGGCGGAAAATCCGGCAGCATGTGGAGGAGATGATTTGGCCGCGTTCTATGGTTTTTTGGACCCTTTCTATGGTCGTTGATGGTAAACGTTAACAGAAAACGAAATGGACAGATCCAGCATGCTATTCATGGGTAAATCCACTATTTCAATGGGATTTGGGTATCTGGGATTTTTTGAAGCAAAGCTCAAAAACTTGAGAGTGGGAAACACATTCAGAGCGTTGCCATGTCGGGACTGTGGTGAGATGCTGAATCATGCAGCGACTGAATGATGTGAAAGTGCCATTTGTGGTCAAGAGCCGGTGATATGTTGAGGTATGCTGCATTGATGAGGTATGCCCCAACCCCCTGTTGGTTGTTCCTTATATGGGTTAAGTTTATATGGTGTGTGTTTCCCAGGGATTTACGTGGATTGTCGTCAGGATCATTCAGAATCCAGACAAAGGCTGATCAACCATCCCAGTAGGTTAATCATCCAAGCAGTCGAATTTAGTAGGTGATATCACCATATACAACCAACCAATAGGTTCAGGTTAACAACCAGCCATATTGAGCCAATACATGCGAGTGAAAAAATCGAGCAACACTATGTGTATATCAGTGTATGCTCGAAAAATCACCTTAAAGATACGGTGCCATCTTCCATCCACTGCATTTCAAAGCCTGGGAATCTGGGAATCCTGGGAATCTGTGGCTCTCATTGCAAACTCTCCATTTTCCAGCTGGGGAATGATTAAACATCCAGCTGGGATGGTTGCTTTCAAAGAAGCAGACTGACTGACAATGAAATGACGCCTGTCTTTTTCAGACTCAAACAAAATGGCGAAAAACCGGTTCTTGGTTGGACAGATGATTTTTTATTGTTTTTTGCTCCCCGACCCTATGATTTTGAAATCTTCTGGTTATTTAACATAGCCATGGAAGCCATGGCCCATAGAAATAGATGATTTTCCCAGCTATAAACCTCCATTGATAAGGGAATTTCCATGGCTATGCTAGTCATGACCAGATGGTAATTATATATAATTATATAACCATACCCTCTGGTAATTTGTTACATAGCCATAGAAATAGTTGATTCACCTATTAAACATGGGTACTTTTATTTTTCCATTAAAATTTATATTGACCATAGTTATTGGAGTTATAAACCAACTTAGCTATCTTGGGGGCCTCACATTGTATGATATTGAAATCTTATATTTTTCCATTAAAATCTATATTGAACTCGTATATTTTTCCATTAAAATGGTGGGTAAATCCAGGTGGCCAGCGCTTGGGCTCGCCTTCTGATGTCTTCTTCCAGACAGGCGTTGCTGAAGGACGTTGTTTTTCTTATGAAGGGCTATGGGTGGTGAAAGCATGGGAATCCCTGGTGAAGAAGCTTTTTTTGGGGGGATGTCTTGACTCAACTTGACGTTACTGGCGATTATATCTATCAGATTCTGAAAATTTCACTGTGGGTGGCAGGATGTGGCAGGTATCATACCAGAAGCATGCCAGAATTTCTTGGGACTGCATCCTTCATTTTCCGTTGCAACTCTTATGAGATTCCTGGGTTTCGGGCCTTCCCTTCCCCATCTTGCCTTTCAGGGCCAGTCTCGCATGATCGTCATCATGATCACGACTCTTCTGCATCCGATCCTTCTCATTTTCATTGTTCCCTCAAATGGGTCTGCCTGGAGACGAGGTGTGAACATGATGAGCATTCATCAAATTTTGAGTCAGGACGCCGCGAAAGAGAGCTGCCATGAAGTACGAGGCGAGAATTATGTCGGAGTTTGCCGATTCCTCTCGTCGCAAAAACATCGTGGGGAAAACCATGACTCCAGGTACAGGTTGCCCAGAACCTGATCAAAGATCTAGATCCAAACTATGCCAGGCTGTATCATGGTATTACCGCCCCTGTCAGGTCCTGAGGAAAGGCACTTAATCGAAAGCACTGTGCTGGGAAAGCGTCGCAGCGATGATCGAGCTGCCCACCTCTCATAGAAGCGTCCGGGTGATGTTTGTCCCATGAAAGCCCAGTTTTCTTGTTGGTGATGTTTGAAAGCTTCAAAGCTCAATTTCATGGGACATTAACCGCCGAGAGCGGAACCAGACTGGAACCGAAGAATATAATCGATTAGCTCTGGATAATTTTTAGCCAGCTCACAGGAAAATGGCATAACATATGATCAAGATAACAACATATCATCAAATCAAATCCGGGATTCATCGTGAAAAATGCAAAAAAAAGTGCTGGTCATGTTGCAGCATATTCCAGCGGGTGAGAATACATCCATGAGATGAAGTGGATTCTGCATTTTTGAGATATTGCTGGCATTTAGTTGTTTAGTAATGTTATGCAGTATTAATAATGTGTATTAGTAATACTGTTCAGTCATGTTACATAGTAATTTCATTTAGTCTTAGCAATATTAGCTAGCAATATGAAGTGGACATGCACCTAATATATATATTATATAATTATATATATATAAAACATATACACTATTGTGCACATATATATATATATATACACATTGCTTTCAACTTGATACGACTAAACAGCCAAGATATGCCATGACAGTGTAGCTGCCGAAATGCCTTTTGACCACGCCGTCTGAGACGGCAGTTGTTCCGGGTCACCCTAAAAAGGCGGGTTGACGGCGTCGCGTCGCGTTGAAAAGGGCGGGTTGACACGACAGAGGATCATCATGGATCATCCCACAGATCGTTTCACTGCTTAGTAAGTGGGATTTTTGCAGCCACTTGTGATAAGTGAAAGTGGGATTTTTTCCGCCACTTACTAGGCTTATTCCACTGGTTTCATGAAAATAGTAAATGGGATAAGCCTTGTTTTGGGGGACTTACAAACCAGGCAATGAAATCCACTTCCCATCCGTGGGGTGATCCGAGGAAACTGTGCCACATTCTGTGTTGGATGTGCTGGCATGAGCATTACAATGACTCTACGCACCAACACGAATGCCTTAGCAACATCATTATATCATTATATATATATGTATATATATATACAAGTGTGTATATATATATATATACAAGTGTGTATATATATATATATATCTCCAAATTTAATCAAGTTCAAAGCCACATTGCTTGTCTTCATGGTCGAAAGACTGCTTTTTCACAGTAAGACGAGCATGTCTTGTTTGGGCATTTTTTTTCCCTCTGGTAATAGAACATCCACCATTTACAGATGATGTTCCCAACTAGAAACCTCCATTTATAGGGGACCATGGCCGTGTTTGATGATCTCCGGTAACATCTGCTGGCAGTTGCCGCGCGAGCGATCTTAAAGGAGACGCTTGGAATGACGCCCGGCGGCAAGAAAATTGGCATGTGAATCTTGTTTCCACCTGGTTCCAATTCCGTTCACGAAAATGCGTTTGTTGTTTCTCTCAAGTTGAAGGTTTTGAGGTTTCCTAAAGTAGGGCTACCCCCAAAATTCAGCCTTTTCACTTTAGCAGAGAGAGTTTTTGAAGATTCGTGACATGTCAAAATCAGACAAACATTACTTTTCCCGGATTTTCCATGATATTCCACTGTAAACATCTATAAACCATCTATTTTTACCATCCAGCTGGCTACCCCCCCAATGACCATGGACCCCCCCTTTTTGCGTCGTCGTCTTAGGCGAAGCAAAACAAGGAGATGCTGCAGGAACGCGCCGCGAGCTTCACTCACTGGCCACTTGGCAGACCTGGGCGGGAAAGTGGTTGAAACTGGTTGACAGTGTCCATCATATACAAGATTTGTAATATATATATATATATATATATATATATTATATTATCTAGAACATCATATTCATAATAGTATAATCATGTACGTGAATATATATATATATATATATATAATAATATATATATAAACATACCAGAAACAATGCTGGCTGAATGTGTGCTCACGAGTCACCCACAAGGCGGACCTGTTGTAAGTTGGGGGAGCCGGCGAAGAAAGAGTTCTGCGGTCTTTGCAGATCTTTTTAGTCATTGATGCAGATGGGTTCACATCACTTTCATGTGTTTGGTCCTTAACTGCGATGTTTTGGGTGGTCCAAGTTCTAGTCCTCAAAGTTGCTTGCCAGCTGTAGCTTGATGAGTCTCCAGCCACAATTCGCCAAGCAATTTCAAGAAATCTCAGCAAATCTCAGCAATCCATGAATCAACATTTTTTTCCATGAATTTCAATCCTTGATTAATCCATTTAAGATGAATCTCAGCAATTTATTTTTTCCAATTCAAGCAATCTCAACAAAGACAGCTCCAACAAAAAACTTCACCCAGCATTTTCCATATGCTTTCCCCAGGGTCTCCAGGTGTTTTTCGCTGCCGGGCGGCAGGTTGGAGGAGCACAGCTGCCAAGTGGCAGTCCTGGTGGGCCACGCCTGCTTCCTGGGGATGCTCACGGGCGACAAGGCGGAAATGATGGGACGAAGAATGATGGGCGAAGAAGTAGATATAAATGGATTATTATATATATATATGTATATATATATTATATATGTATATATATATATATGTATATATATATATATATTATATATGTATATGTATATATATATAGGTATATATGTATATATGTCTCTATATATAAGATTTATAGATAGATTATAGATAGATAATAGGTATCTATTATTATCTGATATATATATATATATCTAGGTGATAATCCATATCTAATATAGAAGATATGATATATGTACTGTGATATTGTGATAATACAACATATTATATATGATGGGTAATGGTGGGTATCCCAATCTGATTGCCGCCACGCTCTCCACGCTCTCTAGGAGTGGCTGGAGAATGGAGAGGCTTGCTGGTGTTGTCATGAGTCGCTACATGAAGGGTTTTGACCTTACACACTTTAGTCATGCCCGAGTCGTTCGTCAGAGAGACGCCCAGCACCACTTGTTGCTGCTGAGATCCCTTTAATTTCGAGTGCAGCACATCTTTTCTTCACTTCTGTAACATGCTGCAGAACTGATGTTGTACTCTCTTGTAATGAATCAATTTTGGCAATGGAGAATCGCTGACTTCTAGATTTTTTTCACTACCTTGTCGCATCAGAGGGTCGGTACATTGATATTTTTATCATAAATAGGGCATAGGGTATCTCAAAGTCTATTGGCTTATCATCATTTTCATTCAATTTCCCAATTGAGACGGCCATTTTTAAGGGAGCACAGTCTGACTGCTTCCCCATCTCTTTTTTTATCGTTGGTCATCCATTAATCATCTCCCGTTGCGATGCTTCAGCGTTGACTTGTCAGGTACGGTCGCGACCTCAAGCACTGAGACCATCGGGGTTATCCTGTCTCTGTGAGACCATCCCAACACCCCCAATGCCATGCCTTAATTAAACACCTCCAATTAATTAATGCATGGTGGCATGGTGGATAGGGAAATCACATATGGATGGAAACACATATGACATGTGGGTGGTTAATATGTTACCATATGACATCAACCATGACATCATTGTTACAATATGTTACAATATGTCATGAACCATGGGTTATACATCAGTCAAAAACCTCATTTATGGTGGTTGTAACAGGTTATACCCACAATGGTGATCATTGGGCGGTACCTGAGACGATGGTCACATTGGACTGTGAAGGGTGTTTCATGGATGGAGTAACACCAGCAAGACATGGTCGATTGCCCCAAGAGTCTGGGCAGGTAAAATAAACAATTTCTGGTGACCAATTTCTGAGTGGCTTCCCAGTAATACTCTGTCAAACATCTGCCCCAAAATCCAATGGCTTAAAGCATATTTTGCAATTTGGGGGGATACTCCATTTCTGGACAAGGCCCCAAATCGTTGGTTATGTTGAAGCACTGTCCATTAGGAACAAACCTCCAATCAGAAACTTCCCGGGAATCAGCAACAAAGAATCAGAAACTAAAACCCACGAATCAGAAACTAAAATCCGCGAATCAGAAACCAAAATCCCACGAATCAGAAACCAAAAACCGCGCGAATCAGAAACTAAAATACAGGAATCAGATACAAAACCCTGCGAATCAGACACTATAAGAATCAGACACTAAAAATTGCGACTCAGACACCAAGATCCGCGAATCAGAAACCAAACAAGGCCACGCATCAGAAACCAAAAAACACGAATCTGAAACCAAATCTGCCACCCCCTCTGAACATTTTGTTGAATGAGATATTACCGCAAACTTATCCTCATAAGGGATCAAACCCGCCACCCCCTTCTGAACACAATGTTGAAAAGGATATTGCATTTATTTATTTTTTCCTCGTGAGGGATAAAATCCGCCACCCTCTCTGGCCTTTGTGTTGAATGATATATTACCGTCAATTTATCCTCATAAGCGATCAAATCCGCCAGGCCACTATGTTGAATGAGATATTGCCTTCAACATATCCCCATACCGGACCCAATCCGCCACCCCTCTGATCACTATGTTGAATGGGATATTACCTTCAACTTATCTTCATAAGACATCAGCCACCCCTCTGGCCATTATGTTGAATGAGATATTACCTTCAACTTATCCACATATGGGATCAAACCCGGCACCCCCTTGAATGAGATATTACCTTCAAAGTATCCTCATAAGGGATCAAATCCGGCACCCCCTCTGACCATTATATTGAATGAGATATTACCTTCAAAGTATCCTCATAAGGGACCAAATTCGGCACCCCCTCTGACCATTGTGTTGAATGAGATATTACCTCCAACTTCTCTTTCCGATTGAAGGAGACAAGTTGCCCATTCTGATTGATTCAGCTGGTTTAGTTTCCGATTCTCCGGTTTTAGTTTCCGATTCTCCGGTTTTAGTTTCCGATTCACCTGCTTTAGTTTCCGATTCACCTGCTTTAGTTTACGATTCAG
>Ga0126342_10012684_pt1 | contig 15008 bp, 12 predicted proteins | sample Cyp1metagenome_FD_92528 | JGI IMG/M metagenome (GOLD analysis project Ga0126342, IMG submission 92528) | Coral microbial communities from Lord Howe Island, Old Settlement Bay, Australia - Cyphastrea 1 metagenome | ecosystem: Host-associated > Invertebrates > Cnidaria > Coral ...
AAAATTGGAGTTGCGGAAAAAAGTTTCCACTATTGCCATGCCTGGTGCAGGTTTGTTATTGCTATTCTGGGGCTTGCAAAGGGGGTACCCTTTGTGGACCTGTTTTCCTGCTTTTTTTAAAAAGGGTTGTATAAGGAAATCAGCTGTTTGGTAATTGGATCAGATTTCTGGAATGTAAGCTTTTGCTAATCAAAAGTGAAAGCTGCTTTGAAAAGGATTTGCTTTACTTGACTCTTTTGGCAATACTAAAAGTAAATGGAGCTAATTGACTTTTAGTATTGGAGACAAAATGGAGTTGGGAAACAAGTTTCTACTATTGACAAGATATCACTATTGGCTAGACAACATTATCAACATGAGAGATCAACATTCAGTTTCCTTCTCACAAAATAGTCACTTCCAGTGATCCCCACCCTTTCCACTAGTCAGATTGAAACATTCTCTGACATATCATCTGACATTGGTTTTGGCATCTCCTTCTGACATTTAATCTAGCATCCTCAACCTGACATATTCTGACATCATACGTGTTTTTTTTTTTTTTCGTATGGCAGCACTCAAAAATTACAAACAAAAGAATCCGAGGTGCAAGTGCTTGGCACAACAACAGACACCTACCTCAAAAAAGTTAACAGCTACTTGAAACAAAAAGTCCTTTAACTATGTTTCATGGGCGATATATGATATAACTTAACTACAGTTAATGGATGTTAATGGTTGAATTGAATTCCTTATTCAATGATTTATCAAGTTCAAAGTGACTATCTTGGGGTACAACGTGGTGCCCCAGTTTGCGAGCCAAGTTATATAACTATCCATAACTTCAATTTCACTAGGGCTTTTGGTAGATGTATCTATACTTAAAGAAAATTGCAGACCAACTTATAACTGTGGGGCGGCACCAACTTGTATGAAAATCATATGAATGTGGCAAATCTGAGATATCACGACAAACATGTTATTCGTTAAGCTGGATGGTTAGGTTAACGGTTTTTCTCGGTTAATGGCTTCGAGACACGGAATAGATCCGATGCTAAACAATGCCTTCGAAATGTGTTGATCTCTTTCAAAAGTTGACAACTCAAACACTGGCATAACATTGGCTAATCAACCAGCTAATCCACAGGGCAAACCTCAGTATATGGCCACAATCCTTCCAGGTTCGGTCATGGCAGAAATGTTGTCAAAAACGGATATCATGTTATCCAGACTTGGTCATGTTTAAAAAAACTACCCATTCAAAGTGATGATGTTCCATCGTTTTTTGTATGTTTACCAGAGGGTAATCCACTACAAATGGTGATTTGATATAGGGATGATCATGGGTAATGTTCCATAGGTAGTTGGATGTTCATAATCATTAACCGTAAGGACCATAAGGATATGATTATCCATTAACCCGATTCAAAGTGATGATTTTCCATCATGTTCCATCTCCATTAACCAGACCCCTTTCCATCCCACAACGTTGTTGTTGGTGAAATCCCCAAGATCTTCTGGTTGCTGGTTGCTGCTAACCCCTCTGAAATTCATGATGGAGTGAGTGAGTGAGTTCGTCAGTTGGGATTATTGTTCAATTGTTCCCAAGTGTCTGGAAAGTCATAATCCATGAACCATGGTTCCAGTCACCACCAGTCAGGGTTAATCCCCATGAAATCCCCATTTTCATATGGTTTTCCCATGGTTTTCCCAAGGCTTAGCGTTCGCAAAATCCATCTAGGTCAACCAGGTTCGTCGAAGCACTGAGGGTGCGTGTATGCACCCTTCCCCTCACCACTTTCCAACGTCAGCACACCACAGACCTGAGATCCATCGAAAGGGGTCTATTTTTTTTGGAAGACAAGGCTGAGATCGAAACTGGGCACCATGGAGTTTGATGCTTATTTTTCATGGTGATTTAGAATGACTACAGTGGTGATTCATGTTGATTCATGGTGATTGATGGTGATTGACGGTGGCTTTTGGTGGTTTAACCGACCACAACAGGATAATAGGGATTTAACTTGCAAACGTAATGATATTTCATGGATATGGTTCATGTGAACTGGGATAGTGATGGGATACCCGAGCAGGTCATCTTGCGTCATCAAACATGGCAAGCCGCGAACTAGCCGGCCTGGAGGCTAGCCTAACGCTGGGAAGGTCGCTTTTCAATTGAGAAAATCATTGAACTAAACTTGGATTGGAAACCCCCAAAAAAATATAATGACTCCCTAAAGTAGTGGAAATTGAGTTGCAATTCATGGAAAAATCTTACATCATCGACTCAGCCAATCAACTTATGGTGGATGTTCCTATATGTTCCCATTAGTCGGCTGGGGTACTTTCCAGAAAATCAGATTTTCGATGGCAGCAGATGGCACTTGGAAGGCGAAACTGCAGAAAAAGTGCCATGCGAAACTATATGACCCTAAGCTGTTCTTGCCAATGCCACTGCAAACCAATCATGTCCTTTTGGTAAAAAAATAGAGGGGCCGGTTTGGTTTGGTACACCATCTATCATCATAGAAACCTGTTGTTAAAGGGGTTTCTTCATCCCCTCTATTAATCAACCAACCAATGGGAATTTGGGACATCTATGCTGCAAACGCAGGAGATTGTTGGACACATCGCAACATGTTGCTGGTGAAACATGGTGAAACTGCAGATCATCAACTTTTGGCTGGTCAAATCCTGTCAAGTTTGTTGGCAAAACGGTAGATTTGATGGCCAACCCATGCGAGACTCATTCTTATATGTTGGTAAGATACTCCATGTGTTTCAAACAAAAAATCCATGGAACCCTTATTTTTCAATGGACATTCTTCTGGTAATCTACAAGCCCCTTGTTTTTTGTTGCCAGACCCCCTGCCTGTTGCTATAAGCCTCCTTTTTTGGGGTAAACCCTAGCAAGATCCTCCGACAGAATCACCCGTGAAATGTGTAAGGGCTGATTCTGTCAATCTTGGACACCATGTTTCAGTGGTGGGTATATGTTATATAGTAGAAAACAAATTATATATATATATATATATGTATTATATCTGGGTAAATAATAATAATAATTCACTAACCTGAAATAAGGTCATTTGGGGATAGCTACCCCTACCAACCATCATTCGCAGAGGGAGAACTGTGAGGTCGTGATGAAATTTACCCGGATATGTATATATATATAAATATTTATTTATTTATTTATTTATTTATATACTTACAATGTGGGGCCCCCAAGATCAGTTGGTTTAGAACTACAATTTCAGTTTATGGTAGTTATAACCATAGTTAGATGGGGTTATAAACCAACAAACATAAGGTTTGGGGGCTCCACATCCCCGGGGAAGGTGCCCAACTACCACCCCCAGGTCCTAAGATAAGATTGCGAAGAAACTTCCGGTTCAAAACCTCGTCTTCCACAGGAAAATAACGGCCATATGGAGGGTAGACTAAGCATTTTCATGGAAACACATGGAAATATATGGTTAAATACCTGCTAACGCTTCAACACATGAAAATATAGTTAATTATACTAATAATTGGTTATATAGTTCATGTTAGTTACACCCCGTAAAATATATACCCACTAAATACCTATTATAACCCCCATTGAATCACATTTAAACCCCCATTGCCCTGCAGCTGGAAATCCCAAAACGAGCCATGGAGCTACCGGAGGGTCACCAACAAAAATGCTAAGCAGTGGAACGCCCTCCGGTCATCAAACATAGCAATTGAACATATCATCCATTTAAACTTCAATCATGCACACAAATATATATATATATATAGATAAACTAGTTGGTGGTATACCTACCCCTCTGAAAAATATGAAAGTCAGTTGGGGTTACTATTCCCAACATATGGAAAAATAAAATTCATGTTCCAAACCACCAACCAGATATTTAGTCAATGGGAAGGATTATCCCATATATTCTGGAAAATAAAAAACATGTTTGAAACCACCAACCAGTTTATATTTATATAATATATATTAAATTATACATCATTGAATTTCCCCATAAAAACCTCCATGGCTCGTGCAGGGATTTTCCAGCCACGTTTGACAGACAAAATCAATGGGAATTCCAGGATCCTAAAATGGAGGTACGTTAGTACCATATTTCAGGCCATATTTTGTGGGGATATTCCCTGAAATTTAGGCCTAAAAAATAGGCCTCATATATGGTAGGTACCTCCATTTTAGGATCCTGAAATTCCCATTGAAAAAAGGGGGACCATCCCCGACGCTTCGTGGCTCCGCCTCCACGTCTTTACCGCAGTCCATGCGATGCCCGTGGCTACCGATGGTGCTGCACTTGCCATGCCTCACACCACCTGCGTTTTTCGCGAAAAAAAAAAGGGGGTTCCAAGTCACTCACTTGGATTTCATGTCCCAATGATAGAAATTCAACCAGTGAATTTGGTTGAGTATAGTTGAGTCAATCACTTACAGTAGATGATTGGCTGGGTTGAATTCTGTAAACTGATTTTAATGAAGATGTCAAATGATCATAAAAATCATTCATCTGTTCAATGCATTCAATGGAATGATTTCTTGGTGGTTTCTTGCTGTAAAGAGTTGATCTTAGTGAAATCGGAATGTGATAGTGATGGCAAAACCAGCTGCCCTCCCCCCCAAAGAAAACGCCCCCAAAGAAAAACGCGAAGCATATGGCTACCATCCATCCAAAACTTGGATGACTTGAAGAAAACTGCAGGAAACCATCGACATCTTGACAGCTTCACAACAGGCTGGTTTGTGGGATATCACCAGGTACCCCATCAACGTTGCAACCGAAATCAGTTATCTACCATGGGTTTACCCATGGTTTACCCCCCACCCGTCTGAAATGTCGTCTGAAATAGATGGACATAGGGAGCAAAACAATGCCCTGACATGTCGCACATCTGATTGATTAATTGGATATAATCACTGAAGGCACAAGAGAAGCCTGCCAGGTGGGCATGAATCCAAGGTAGTGCCGTTATCAACCAACTTCTCTACGGCACTCTATGTTTTGGGCTTCATTTCCAGTTATGAAACAAATTCAAAGTGCTTAAAGAAGTCATTGCTGGGTGAAAGACCACCCTTGAAACAGCCAATAAGACACGCCCAAGCACATGCCTTCCAGAAAAACCTTTTGGGAAAGGAAACTAGAATGATTTGATCTGGATGTTGGTTTCCTATCCTATCTGAAAAGTACCCTATGCTAAACTGTCACATAACGAACTGAAAAATCACCATGTTTAATGGTGATTTTCCAGTTTGTTATGTGACAGTTTACCAGGCCGGGTAATTGGAAAATGAGGGAAGGCCGTGGCCAGTGCACAGTAACGTGTACAGTAACACCATCCCACCTGTCCACGTGGTTTGAAAGCTGCTGTGCGTCAAACCGCATCCTGCAGCGGCTGCGGCCAGTAGCTTGGCATGGCATGGCATTGCTGCAGACAGGAAACCCTGGTTCTTGGGTTTTTAGCTGTAAAAGTAGTCTGTAACCCATAGGATCCATGGTGCTGCTATATATGGTGTGCCATGGATCCCATCAATATACCCCAGTCATGTTAGCATATATACCAGCACCATGGATCCGTCATGGGTAATTGGGATTTTTCAATTGCCGTGTTTGACTACCGGTACCGGATATCTACAAAAATCTTCTGATTGGTTGCATTTCGTGTGGCTGGAAATTCCGGAGTTCACCCTCTGGAGATTTAAGCTGGCAAGAAAAACCTCCGTTGATGTGTCTATATGGCTGATTTTGCCAGAAATTATGGGAATTTCCTGGCCATGTTTGATTGCCCTCTAGCTATCTAACCTGGCAAGAGAACATACCTCAGTCACATGAATAATTGTTCCTACATTTTTTCCCACGAACACATGATTTCCCATTGCTCAGGTATATTATGACAGGGCGATGTGAAGCCCGGATGAATACACTCTGTTGGTTATTCAATTCGGGGGTTTACCCAAAAAGAGTGCGACATTTTTTGGGTATTCAAATGGAACCCCCCTATTAGATCCTATTAGTATAATGAAAGGGTAATCCTGGGTCAACAGCAAGGTAGTGGCTCCCGGGATGCAAACCATGATTCAATATAAGATATCCAAGAATGTTTGACACATTTATAAAACAACTTCGCTCACATAAATCACCTAGATATCTATACTCTTGTTATTTAAATCCCAATTTTCTACAGCAAGACCTTGAAAACAACTTTCTTTGAGTGACCCCACCAAATGACATTCTATCTGACATATATTCTGGCATTCTGTCTGGCATATATTCTAACATTCTGTTTGGCATTCTATCTGACATATATTTTGACATTCTATCTGGCATTCTTTCTGGCATGTCTTCGGGTCCATTCGTGCCCCGCTGCTTCTGGAGCTTGCGCTGGGGTTCGGGTCCATGCGTGCCCAGACTGAACTCGAGTTCGCGATGAGCTTCTGGCACTTGCTGTGAGCTCCGGGTCCATTGGTGCCCACAGTCACGACGAGCTGGCAAAGGGATAGAGGACACACGACAGGTTGGGAAAAACCACCAACTGGTCGCGATAAACTGGAGTTACCCTCTGCTAAACGTTTACATAACGAACTGCAAAATCACCATTATCAATGGGTAAATCCACTATTTCTATGGCCATTTTCAATAGCCATTTTGACACAACCAGAGGGTAATCAATCAACTCCAAACGAACTATACTGGTTGGTGGTTTCAACCCCTTCTGAAAAATATGAAAGTCAGTTGGGATGATGATTCTCAATATATGGGAACATAAAAAAAGTTCCAAACCACCAACCAGATCAGGCTTAATCCCCATGATTTCCCCATTTTCCAATGGTTTTCCCATGGTTTTCCTATGGATTTATGGTGATTTATGGTGGTTTAAACCTCAACTATAGACCTGTGAATCTCGGCGCTTCACCTGCCGGTCGTAACGCTTCGCCACCCGGCCTTGTAACGTGGCGACCATCAGCAGCGCTGTGGCCACCACGGTGCCGTGGCACATCGCCATGGCGCCAAAGGGAGCGGACGGAACCGCAGGTCGGGCTCCAAAGAAGCTGCGGATGAGGACACGCAGTGATGTTTGTTGATATTATCAATTCAATGGATTGGTTTAAGGGAAAATCTACAGGAAACCATGGTTTTTACCATCAAATATAGGGGTTTCCTGTTAAATTTTCCCATCATCCAATTCTATGATCAATGGGATTTTCAGGATCCTAAATTGGAAGTACCCACCATTTTTTTGAGGCCATCCCCATAAAATATGGCCTTATATGGTACAGTACCTCCATTTTAGGATCCTGAAATTCCCATTGATATTATGTTAATAATAAACACTATGACTATAATCACTAGGATCACTCTAATCACTATAATCATCGCTAAAATAACTATATATTATGTTCTAATTGGTGGTTTCAACCCCCCTAAAATATATAAGTCAGATTGGATCATCATCCCAACTATTGGGGAAAATAAGAAATGTTCCAAATCACCAACCAGTTCTGTTAATAATAAACACTGTAATCACTATAGTCACTATAATGATATTATATAAGATTACATGCACTATAATATTATTCATGACAATGTTATGTTATGTTAGAAATACAAATAACTAAAATAACCCCTATAATAGGTATATAGAGGTTGGGACAATAATTGCATAAATATTGCTGACAATAATGTGGGGAATTTTCATGTGTAGTATTGCCATGTATTGCCCCTAAAGCACTCATCTCAAATATTATGGATGATGAGATGATAATGAATTATGAATGGAACATTAATGGGATAATGGATACAATGGGAAAATGGAGCCCTAAAATTTCGAGGATATAATGGGCTAATCATAAGATGCGAATGTATTTTTAGTGGAAAGTTAGGTCGTCATCCATCAAATATTTGGATGTAAGATGCTTTAATCATCTTGACATGGTGAATGTGTAACCAATACAATGTAAAATGCAACCAATAAGGGCCCCCCAAATGACTAGAACAAGTACTAAACCATGGTTTCGTTTAGTTGGTATTTAATATTAGGGAAAAGGAATTATATACCCAAAAACTGTGATCTTTTTCCAACAGTTTAACGACAAGAAAAGGTGCTTTAGCAACTGTAAACAATGGATCTAAACAGCAAACGTAGAGATCTATCCCAGAAACATTAGATTCCACATGATTCCACACCATTCAAATTGACCTCTTTATCCCCTGGTTTGAGGTCACTTAACCCTGGAAATGTTCACTACCCCCAAAATAGTCACTTTGAACTGCCAGGTTCATGTGTGTTTTAAGACAGGTACATGTGTTGTTGTGTAGCTAGGTCAAGGGTTGGAATTCTGGTGGATATATTCTGCAGTCGGATGCATCGGCATCAACCAGTCTAGAACTGCCGGTCGCTTCCTGCATGTCTTGTTTGTTTATCCAGAAATTGGGAAGCCCAAAAATGACATGTTCACAGGAAACTGATTGTGCAGGATTTTGGGGTAGCCTACTTTCAAACAAGTCACTGTATAACAATAAGTGGTTAGCAAGTAAGTTTCTCTAGGCAAATCAATGATCATATTTATCAAAGAAAGGAACACCTGTCAAAGATAGTAGGGCTGATGAGCGCTTATGGTGGATACTTGTTTCAGGTGCTCTCTTTCGCTCTCTTTCACCGCCATTGCACTGTGATGCAATGTCTTTGACGACATCTTACACTCCTGAAACTGCACCATCCAAACCCCAAAACATATGTGCAAAATCAAGGTTTCCCATTCCCAGCTACTCTTGGATTGGCTTATGGAATCAAAAAAACAATTCTCTCCAAAAAACCTGGTCGATTTCCCATTTGGAATCTATGCAAATCCCCTTCAACAAAGCCAGTCCAGGGTCCAGGCTATGGCCCGAAACCTCCCTCACTTTGATGGATTTTGCTGCTCAGTTCATCCTAGATGAACCTGGAACTCACCTAAAAACCATAGGATTTAGTCATCATATTATCGCTTGGCATTTGGCCAAAAAATCTCGCAGATTCCCACCTTCGGGCCCTTGGGGGAAGAGAAATCAACAATGGCAAACAAACATGCTATATATAACTCTTAGATCAAGTACCCTCTGGTAAACTGTTACATAACGAACTGGAAAATCACCATGTGATAGCTGGGTAAATCAACTACAGTAGTTCTATGAGTTCTATGGCCATTTCCATGGCCATGTAAGAAATTACCAGAGTGTAAAACCCATTCAACTCATTCCACATTCAGAATAACTGAACACGAGAACCCTGACTATTTTCGTCACAACCCTGGCACCCCGATGGTGCATAGCTAATTAAGACCTGTTCTTTCCGACAAATATGGTAACAATAAACTAACAATACTGGTTGGTGGTTGACCTACCCCTCTGAAAAATGATGGAGTTCGTCAGTTGGGATTAATTATTATTCCCAATATATGGATACATATGGAATATTATACTGTTAATGGTGGTTAATGATGATGGTTACTATATGGTTAATGATGGTTAATAACATATATGGGGCCTGGGGGAAAAAGACATCTTCCAAACCACCAAGCAGAATAGGTTTTGATCCATCCTCGCAGCGAAAGTGTTTCCCTGGGCCCCTGGGAGTTCCGGACATGTCGAAGGTGCTGAAGTTTCGGTTCATAGCCAAACCATCCAAGCTGAGTCCTAGGATACCGTCCTTGGCCAGGGATTCAGTGGGCTAAGTGTTCAGGTTTCAAACATTCTTACCGGTGCTTAGTAGGGAATTTTCGGGAATGATCCACTGGCTAACTATCAATAATAATCCCTACTCCCATTCCCATCCATTCCCTACTAAGCACCAGTAAACATGTGATGATCATGTTTTTTTTTGCATTTGTTTGCCTATCCGACCACTTAAAAAAAAAATATTGAAAAATATCCTGCAAAAATCAAATTCTTCAGGACAATATCAACTAGACCCCAACCACAGTTTTCAGGCAAGTTCACACCCAAACTCCACCAGAATGGCGCGTACCAAATCAAAATACGGAATCACCATCAAACATGCCCATATTCTGCAGGAAATATGAGGACAAACTATAGGAACAACCAGCGCCTTCTGCCCAGTGGCGAATTTGAAGGTCTTAAAGGGCACTGTGGACATTTCGATGGCCACAATCATGTTCATCTCCATGCACATGGGGCCTCGGAGGCATGGATTATTAATGCCAAGGGTTGATAACTGGTTGACAACTAGTTGGGCTGGTGTTTACCCAGAAACATAGAAACAAACTATGGAAAATTGCTGATTTATAGTGGATATACCCATTAAACATATTAAAAAATGGTGATGTTCCATCTCATCCAACCAAGCAACAAAGATCTAGATCTTTTGAGCAAACCACTCCATTCAGTCCGATGAATCATGATGAATCACCATCGGGACGCAGGAACGTTAGAGCCCCGAGGTGGAAAGTAGTTTTGGTAGATGACAGTAGAATTCTGAGGTGTAGTGAATTGTGGTCACAACCTGCAATATCTGTGTGGTGCCTCAAAGTTCTGTTTTCTTTTTGACATGTAAACACAATTGTATGACTAGTTCGATATGTGTTGATTCTCTGCTACAAGTTAAGTTTCAGATTCTCAACTGGGTAAAAAACTACCATCTAACACCAAAAACACAATAAACAACACATAAGTTGTATGTGTTGCCATATTCAACAATCGCCGCCTCCTCCATGCGAAAACCTGCTGAAATCCACTGAAGTTTGGGGGTGGCAGCGACCTGCCACTAAAAATCGCCCCCGTTTTGCCATCTCACTGGTCGGTTGTTTTTCTCATCCCCAATAATAATAACCAGTGCCAATCTTAGATCCCCTGCACAAAATGAAAACTTCTCAGCTGGTGAACGTAGATAATCCCATTGATACCAAAAGACTAAAGGATTAAACTATATTAAACTAACTACCCAATCTAAGATTGACCCAGTAACCAGGTGGTATCACTTCTTACAATAACCCATGGGCATTTTTGCTCACATGCCCGGCAGTGGATTCTCGGGTTGCTGCACATTCCATCAAGGAACTGGAGACCAGTAGCAACCAACACATCAATTGTAGCTTGTCTCTAAACAGGTACCTGCGGCATCTTATGTTCTGATTAAAACACAGAACAACTAATCCACTGCACCATGCAACCAAACAAAAACCTTTCAACATCTGTAAGAAAATGTCAGAAAATGCATTCCGCTATATCATGGAACAAGAAAACAAACATTGCAAAATCACACTAAAAACTCATCCAACACTAACCAACTAAAACTAAAGGGGGCCCAAAAATTGGACTTCCTCAGCACCGGAAAAAACCCATCCTGCTAGGGGGCTGTGATCAGCCACCACCTCCATACCATCCGAAGAAGACATCTGGGTCTCCTGTGGCCATTGGAAAAACAAAAAGAGCATGGGGGGGGGTCGGAAAATCCATCTATCCATATTTACCCCCCAAACTTCAGATGGAATCAGCACTAGTAAAAACCCAAGAAACCCAAGATTTATGCCCATATCCGCTAGTAAAAGAATCTTTGGAAAACTGTTCAAGGTTCTCTCGTTGAGTAGTCCGAGGCTTCGAAATGTTTTATAGGAAAATTGGGCACTTTTTTGCAGGATGTTTCTTGATTTTTCCCAAGACACCCCAAAAACCGATGTTTGCCAGGCAAAAAACGGTCGGTTTCGCCCGAAGAATTGAAACAGGTTCTTTGCCCGGAAATTTTGGTGGTGATTTTTCACAGGTTGGATGTTGCAAGTGGTCCCCCGTTCCTTTTTTTCGGTTGAAATCGGCAAGAGGATGCTCTTGCCAAATCCCATCAAAAAGAACGCCAGAACGACATCGTGAAACAAGACTGAGCATGTTGAAACACTTTTTTTTTATCATATAATCGGCAAACATTAACCAAAGAAACTTTAGTTTCTTTGGTATGTTTTTGTATGATTTCTTGGGATGGGACAGTGTCATTCATCCTCGTCTAACATGTCTTACGCATGTTTGTTTTTGCTTTGTTTTTTATGTGATTTGAATATGATAGGTTGAGTCGCTGAAACATGTTTTAAAAAACATGTGTTCTTTTCCCATGACGGATCCATGGTGCTGCTATATATGGTGTGCCATGGATCCCATCAATATACCCCCTTTATGTTAGCATATACCCTCTGGTTATTTAACATAGCCATGGAAAATGGATGAACATGGCCCATTTCTAGATGGTTTACCGATTAAAAAATGTGATTTTCCATGGCTATGTTAAATAACCAGAGGGTATATACCAGCACCAGCCGGATCCGTCATGGCTTTGGTATGGGCATCATTTGGGGATGGGTCGTGTCAAAACCTGTTATTGCCATAGCCGCTATGCCATGGTGGGATGAACATCACCCACCCACCCTGAACACCCCGCAACCAGTTTCGAGGTTTCGAGGTTTCGAGGTTCATTTCTCTGACCCACTGGATTTTTTGGCCCCAAAAAAAAGCACAGTTGCAGTATGAATTGTGGCTTAACTATAACTTAACCTATAGTTGCAGTTAATCATAAACCAATAGTTAACTATAACTATACCGGACTATACCAATAGTATCCAATAGTTTATGATATAGCTATACCTATAGTATTTATGGGGTTGATAAGCCAATATAGCCATCACTTTTTGGGGGCACCATCCGGACTCCAGGACACCGATCGGCTCTCCCGGCGCAACCATCAGTCGCAACCTGGTAGTCGTGGATCCGAAGGCTCTCTTGCTTGATCAAGGCAGCAATCTCCTCCGGTGTCACCCAGATGTGTCCCCCATATGTGTCCGTTAAAAAAATGCCGCCTTTTTGAAATTGGAGATGCCCAAAATCAACCATGTTCGCATCATTTGCAAATGATTATATATGGCAGTGTGTCAAAACCTTGTACCTCTGGTGAACATCAAAATAGCTGGTAAATGGATGTTCATCCCACTAAAAATGGTATTAATAGGTATTGATCCATACCCATATGTATATAATGTATATAATACTTATAATACCTAATAAAGTTGGTTGGTTGGTTGGTTGGTTGGCTGGCTGGCTGGCTGGTTGGTTGGTTGGTTGGTAAACTCTGCACAAACTCCATATCTTTGTTTGTGAAATCCATATCTACCCCAATAGTCACAGCAATACCTTCTGAGAATATGACATTGCTATGGGACATGACTTTTGAAACTGGTAAATCATCTATAGATGGGTCATGTTCCATATCTATGTTCCATATCTATGTTCCATATCTATGTTACCATCTGGCTATTTAACATAGCCATGGAAAATCCACCAATTTTTAATAGGTAAACCTCTATAAATGGGCCATTTCCCATGGCAAACTGTTAAATAACCAGAGGGTACCATAACATTATCAGTACCATTAGGAGTACCATAAACTTACATTATTAGGTACCTAATTACCATATAAACCATATAATTATTGGGTACCATATAGACCAAAGGGTATGCCCGTTTTCAACATGTTGATTTCAGCGTTGCGCTTCGCAACATCTCTCCCAGAATCCCGGCACCTGGTCCCTTCATCTCTGAGAAAAATATCAGCCAGAGAATGACTTTGCAACGGAAGAAAATGGTGGTTAATATGTGGTTATTATACTGTTAATGGTGGTTAATATATGGTTACTATATGCTGGTTAATGATGGTTAATAACATATCTGGTTGGTGGTTGACCTACCCCTTCTGAAAAATGATGGAGTGAAAGTCAGTTGGGATGATGACATTCCCAACTGAATGGAAAGTCATAAAATTCCATGGTTCCAAACCACCAACCAGATATATCCTTATTCCCCCACATAGGGTTTGCAATGAGTTTTCGATGGCCATGTTTCGTTTTCACCTTACAAATCTGATTCTTTCCTGTGACATTCTCACCTGTATAGCCCTAGAGCACAAGCAAAATGACAAGTACATTACCCAAACGGCATTTTTACTGACTAACATTACCCAGTCAGTTGTATCAAAGTAACACCCAACAGTACCCAACTCACCAAGTCGGTTTCCCCTACAAGCGACCCAGTAGCGTACCTCTTGGTGCTGTTGTTCTTTTTTCAAACGCAGCACTTCATCCTTGGTTTGGCCTTTGCCGAAACACACCTGGCGGGAAAAAGATGTCGAAGTGAAGAGTGCAGCGTGGTGACCCCAATGCCGTTGTGCTTGTGGGTGTATATATATATATACCCCATTACCTCTGCCTCGTTATTTCATGTTATTTCATGATATAGCTACAATTAAATCGTAGCTATATTAGCTATAAACCAACTTAGCTAAGTAGGGGGCATCACCATTGTAGTCGGATCAGGCTTCCTAAACCTATGGAACTTTATGTTAGTTTAGGCCTCGAGATAATCCAATCATTCCCCTTCTACTTTCTGCTAGAGGATATCCCATTGGTAGAGTCACTTGGATGAGTATCCCATTTAGTATTGTTCAATGACCCATCTATTTGTAATATATATATATATAATATTATATACTATAACTATGTAATTATGTAGGGATAGTCCATAGAAACCACTGGGCTGAAAACAACGGTAGCATTTTGCTTATCATTGCCCACCTTTTGGAGGTCCTGGGATGCAGGTTCTGTAGGTTCCAGGATGCTCCCAGGGTTTAGTGACCTTGCAGGCACCTGGCAGACATGATAACCCTAATATGGTGAACCTGGTGAACCCCACTTGGTGGTTCATCCCAGGAATCGTAAATGGGTTATAACTTGAAAACACCAGTTTTTTTTTGTGAACATTGCCCCTACAAAACGCCCATTTATGATCAGGGTTATAACCTACTTACTAAGTCTTACTAACTGGGATGAACCATCAAGCATGATAAACCTCAAACTCGGAATTGCTTTAGCCTCATCGATCTTTGGTGAAATTGGAAGTTGTTTATGCCTGCGGACTCGTTACCGTCCCACAAATCCACACATCCGCATCCGATAGTCTGGGGTGGGGTGGGGTGGGGTGGGGTGGGATGAT
>Ga0126342_10012685_pt1 | contig 15007 bp, 17 predicted proteins | sample Cyp1metagenome_FD_92528 | JGI IMG/M metagenome (GOLD analysis project Ga0126342, IMG submission 92528) | Coral microbial communities from Lord Howe Island, Old Settlement Bay, Australia - Cyphastrea 1 metagenome | ecosystem: Host-associated > Invertebrates > Cnidaria > Coral ...
CCGGGGGACCCAACCCATGGGGGGGGGGGGGGTGGAGAGACGGAGGACGGGACCATATATATATATTAATGTGTATTTAAAACAAAAAACTATTTAATTGCTGGTAAAACAAGACTAAACCATGCCCAAATGTATAATTTCTCTGGGTGGTAAAAAAACATCAACATATTGGTGGTTTATTCATTTATTGCTTAAACCACACAAGCAATATTTATACCTTGCATTAGATTGCATTTCCTGTGGTTTCAAACATGTTCACATCTATCCAACCGCGACTCTGTTGCCAAGGCCGTCGCGACAAAGTCACGCAACACACCTGACGCGAAGTCTCATCCGATAGATGTGAACCAATCGCTTGAACTATATTTCGATGTAAGCCAAACTGGTTGGTGGTATACCCACCCCTCTGAAAAATATGAAAGTCAGTTGGGGTTACTATTCCCAATATATGGAAAAATAAAAAATGTACCAAACCACCAACCAGATATGGTTTCACCATCCCAATTTTAGTGATGTGAAATTAATTAACAAAATTGAAGCCAACGGATTTATTGCTTATGCCCAGTTATATCTCCACTTTAGGAAAATCAAATCTGTTTGAATCCAGCAACCTATACAGATTTTGGATGTTTCACCAAGACTTTAGATTTCATCAACAAAGCAGGGTTTGAATCATGTTCCCAATATTGATCACCGAAACCGGGGAGTGTATCATCAAAAGAAATGAAATTCATGAACCAGACCACAAAGTCAAGGCGTCAAACATGGATAAACAGAATGGGAAACCACACACACACCACCGTCCGTTGGTTAAATCCCCATGTTGGTTAATCAGCCATCATCAACCATCAGCATCTAGGTGGCTAATTACACATTACATCCCATATTATGGATGCTTGTTGAAGCCCGTTTTTTAGATATCATATAATAGATACATATATACCCATTGTATCCAATGATATCATTAACACTGTTTTACCATATGAATATTCACACTGTTTTACTATATATTTATACTGTTTTCAATGATAATTCACCATCATGCAAATGTTACCACTGTTTTACCCATATGAATATGATACCCATACGATCCCAAAGCCTCGGTGTCAGACTAGCAGTGACTACCAGGTTACCAGGTTACCAGGTCATCCATGGCTTAGGGATGATTTGGGGTATACCCATTTTAGGATGTCTGTATATATATATATATATACATATATATATGGCCATATAGAGACACAATGATATACATGGAGTGTGTATAAATATATATATATATATATGTATGCATACATGTACGTATGGATGCATGTATACATGCATGTATGGATGTATGCATGTATGTACTATTTATTGTAAATAATACAATAAAATTATTTACCTGATATGTATATATGGGTATAATATATGTATGTAGTAAGTGTATACATTATTGCTACTACTACTATATATATATATATATATATGTAAAACGTGCAATATATGTATAATTTCTAACATAGAGTCTTTATACATTATGTATAACAAAAAACAATTATAACACATATATATATATATATGAGGATTTAACATATGTTCCAGTTATAATAAACGGTCTATTTAAATGTATTTAACGCACCATGGATCCACGTGGGATGGCGCCACTTTTCGCGGCGCCTGGCCCAAAGCTGAGGCGGCCGTCACGAAGGATCGTGCCGCTTGGTCCAGTTCCGCCAGTTGCTGTAGGTCCTGCGGAGCGAATGAACATCATGGGATGATATAGGCTCATATAGTTATATGGGGTCCTGTTTATAGCTGATTTACCTATTAAACATGGTGATTTAATGGGATTTACAGTAATGGGATTTAATGGGATTTAATGGGATTTATTTATATGGAAAAAAATGCTAACCTGGTTGGTGGTTTTAACCAGCGCTAGAAAGGTTTTTAGGATTTGCTGTGAAAGTAAAACCTGTGGGTTCTATTTATCTCAGGTACCCTCTGGTAAACTTACAGTTTGCTATTGAAAATGACCATAGAAATAGTGGATTTACCCATTGAAAATGGTGATTTCCCATAGTTTTTTGTAAGTTTACCAGAGGGTATACGGTATATAGTTATATGGAATATGTTAACTATAATAGTTATATGGAATAGTTATATGACATACTTATATGGGATGGTTATATGGACTCTGATAATATAACATAGCCACTATATGGTATAAGATGGCTTATATATTGGAATAATTATTTGGATATATATCTACATACATGGCCAATCTTAGATACCCTGCAAGAAAATAAATTCTTAGCTGGTAGTAGATATTCCCATTGATACCAAAAGACTAAAGGATTAAAGTACCTATCTAAGATTGACCTAGTATATTGGAAAAATAGTGGGATAATATAAAAGATAGCTGAGTTGGTGCGTTTATAACCCCATAACAGCTGGTTTTATGATAATGGAAAATCCTACGAACGTTTGGATGACATATCCTCTGGTAATGACTGTTCCAGTTGTTGAAGCTATGTCACATAGAAATAGTTGACTTACATATTAAATGGTTGATGTACTATACAGTAAATAAAATCAACATAGTTGAGTTGATTTCCCATAGTTTTTTGGTGACTTTCCATCGTTTTCTGTATGTTTACCAGGTCGGCCTTTCTCGGCAACATGTGGTGAGAAGAACCATGGTGATTTCCATGGGCAATTCTCTGAATCGTTGATGGGACGACTTGGGGAAGTCATGGATTCAATGAGATTTCCTACAGGATGGGCCCCCAAGATAGCGTGAACCGTTGGTTTATAAGTGGCTGAATTCAATGGTTTATGGTAGATATAACGAACTAGTTTTCATGGGGATTATTTCATGGTTTATAAACCAACTTATAACTGGGGGGCCCCACATTGTGGGATTTTAAGAGATACTGTACATATTGCCCTCTGGTAAATTAACTTGTTGACCCTGAAAAACGCCATTGTTTAGTTGAAACCAATCGTCCAACCCATATCTGCCAGGGTCTATGTTAATTTACCGGAGGGTATATATATGTATACAAACAACAGCAACAACAACAACAACAAATAATAATAATAATCACAAACAGGTATGTTTTTTTTTGTGTGTCTGAGAATTGCCTATACTTAAATAACATGGTCCAGCGGATGACCCCAGTGACCCATGTGGTATAATACCCCGTTCAAAAAACCTTTGTTAATCCATCTTAATTTACCAGGAATATCAATGATCTTGCAACTTTAATGAGAAAAACCTGCTTCACCAGTGGTTTGGTTGTTAATCATTTACCATCTGGTTATTTAACATAGCCATGGAAAATCACCATTTTTAATAGGTAAACCCAGGTAAACCATCTATAAATGGGCCATCTATACCATGGCTATGTTAGTCGTAACCAGAGGGTAAGGTTGATTTGTTAAAGAAGATCACAGATTTCTAGCCATGGCCTTGAACATAGAATAGCAGGCGATAAGACGCAGATTTTCCTTTCATCCAACTCTAAGAATGCCATGAGACGATGGCATAGCTCGTGGATGCAGCGATTGCTGTTGCCAGCAAGTCATCTGCACATGTTTTTGTTTCGATTTCCAATACTTCTCTATTAGTAGCCTTTTGCTCACATTGGTATAGCTCATGTACCAGTTGACCCACAAGTCTTTTTATGCACTGAACCATCCCTTGCTTTGTGAGGGCAAGAATTTGGATTCGCCATTGAGCAGCCACATGTCGCGTTTGCTAAAATGCCAGTCCTTCTGTTGTTTCAACCACGTCTCATGAACCATTGTGAAACCCATATCAGACTTGAATTCAAAATTCTGAATTCCCTTTTTTCTGATGAAATCATGATAAGCAACCATAATTGTCACACAAATATTCTCACGATTTTGCAGGTCAAACACCCATGACATCCCAAAATTTGATCGTTAACCAAACAGCAATCATAAAATCAACGTATTTTGTTTCATGCGAAAACAAAACACAACAAAGGAGCACACACACAAAAAAAAAAACGAAAAACACAAAAAGCACGGAACATGTGTGGCAAACATGTGTGACAAACATGTGTGACAAACATGTGTGACAAACATGTGACATACTTTGATAGTTTTTGCTATTCACTGTGAAACTGTGAAACCCTCAATCTTTGCAGGTTAAGTACCCATTCTGTTGCTGGGTGGATTGACAAGCGTTAATAATAGGATTTGCTGTAAAAGTAAAACCTGTGGTTTCTATTTCTCTCAGGTACCCTCTGGTAAACATTCACAGCTTGCTATTGAAGCCATGGCCCAGTCGAAATAGTTGATTTACCCATTAATAGCATCGTGATTTTCCATAGTTATGTAAACGTTTACCAGAGGGTATATAGTTATGTGGAAAATCACCATGTTAATGGAATCCTCACTAAAAATGGCCATGTTCAATAGCTATGTAGCAAATTACCAGAGGGTATACCATCATATCTCCTAATAAATCCCATTAAATCCCATTAAATCACCATTTTTAATAGGTAAATCAGCTATAAATGGGACCCACTAGGTACAGTATATCAAAAAGCAATGACTTTTTCACATGTCAGCACTGGATCGACTTGTTAATGGCGAATATCTGGTTTGGATTTTCCATGTTTTTACCCGGCCTGGTAATGACTGCTACATAGCTATTGAAAATGGCCATAGAAATAGTGGGGATTCCCATAAAAAACATGGTGATTTTCCACATAACTATATATCCTCTGGTAAACGTTTACATAACGAACTGGAAAATCACCATGCTATTAATGGGAAAACTCACTTTTTCGACTGGGCCATGGCTTCAATAGCAAACTGTGAATGTTTACCAGAGGGTAAGCCTCTAATGCATAGGTGTCCTCTCAATTTTCTGCACCAAATTTGGGAAATTGTGACTTGGTAGAGTGATCTTCTTCTCTTAATGGTTGCCAAAATTGGTATCCCTCAAACATAATAACAAAATGGATCTGCAACTGGTTCATGATTCATGAGCCTCTTGTCACTACCTGGGATATTGTGATATCCATATATTCCGTATATATATATATAAATAGAATATATAGGATTATATGGCATATAGGCTTATATATTGGAATATATGGATATAAATGATATAAAATCCATGTCATGCCATGGCCCAGTAAAACACCCCATACTTTTCGCATATTCAGAGTGGCATTTCTGAATGGGCACCGACTCCATGAACAATGACTTGAGAATAGAACTCCAGGAGCTCCAAGAAACATTTTTTTTAAGGCACCAGCTACATAGCGAACTAGAACATCACAATCTTTAGTAGGTAAATCAACTATTTCTATGGGCCATGGCTTCAATAGAAAACTGTAACAAATTACCAGAGGGTGTATCCATATATTCCATATATTCCATATATATATATATATATATATCATATATTCCATATATGCCATATATTCCATATATTCCATATCCATATATTTTATCTCATTTATATATTCATATATTCCAATATATAAACCTATATGCCAATATAATCCTATATAAATCCTTAGTGATATAATATATGACTGTTAGTTTACCAGAGGGTATACCATCATATTATATCCCATTAAATCCTATGGGAAATAATAGTGATAGCGAATATTATCCCATTATCCCTATATTATCCCACTATTCTTCCAATATATATATATAGGGATAATATAGGGATTCATATTTATTATCCCACTATTATTCTAAGTCTATCCCATTCTCCCTATATTTATCTAATTGTTTATTCCCATATTAAATATCTATCTGACTCATGGTTTTTCTTCACAGCAGTGAAAAATCCTTGGACCTGACCTTTGTGGCAGACCCGTGGTCCTCCTGCGAAAACTCCGGCATCTTCTTCTCCTGGTAATTTTCTCGGTGCAGGTTGATATCAATGGCCATTTCAGGAACCTAAATTGAAGGTACCTACCATATATAAGGCCTATATAAGGCCTATGAAAGGAATATTCCCACAAAATATGGCCTTATATGGTACAGTACCTCCATTTTAGGATCCTGGAATTCCCATTGATTGATATGGAAAAGCAAATTGGTGCTATGGGGGACTTACCATATATCAACATGTGCAAACATGTGGTGGTATGGGTTTGGTAGTTTGGGTCTGGGAATTTGAAGTTTACTGAAGCATGTTTTTTGAAACGTGGTTCAAGTTTATATTATAATATAATGTGGTGATATTAACTATCTGTACAGGTTACTATAGATTCTATAGATGACTGACTATTAAAACATGGTGATGTTCCATAATGAACATTAATAAACGCTTAAATTGCCACAGGGTTTTCCCCCTTTAGCCTGATTGGGTGGGTTGCAAAATCCCACGGGAGCAATTTTGTATGACCACTACTGCTTGGCAAATCTCAGCCCTGAACAAATATGTACCCTCTGATAAACTAACATAGCTATGGAAAATGGACCATAGAAATAGGTGATTTACCTATTCAAATAGTGATTTTCCATAGCTTTTGTATGTTTACCAGGCCGGGTAACTTGCAGTGTCTGTTGATTCCCCTGACTGCTGACAGAGACAAACATCATCCATCGGGCATGCAAATGCAACTGACATGATCTGGCTAGTAGAGGTATAAACATATGTTTAATGGGATTCAATGGTGATTCAATGGGATTCAATGGGATTTCTGAGGATATATGATGGATATACCCTCTGGTAAACATACAAAAAGCTATTGAAAATGGCCATAGAAATAGTGAGATTCCCCATTAATAGCATGGTGATTGTCCATAGTTATGTAAACGTTTACCAGAGGGTATGTTTCATGGTCAACTGTAGATAGCCTCCAAAAAAGAAATATCCGCCAGTAATCAAGCATAGCTGGCCCAATACAATGAATATATGTTGTTTAATGGGAACAACATCAAATTAAATGAGAGATTTGCCAAATTGTCATGGCTGCACATAGGGTTTATCTGCAAGTACCGGACCCCAAACATAGATGGTTTATCATCATCGTGACTATTAGAAGAGCCCAAAAAACATGGTTGTATACGAACCATTTTCAGACATACCCATTATCCATCGTCAAGCTATATATGCCTATTATTACTCCCAGTATACCGACTCAATAACTGTGTTTTTTTTCCTCCATCATGATCCCCAACATGGCTATGAAAAATCAGATTCACTCCATCCACCATACGCAACTCAGGCTCCGAAGAAGACCAACGTTTCTGCCAGTAACGGAACTCTTGTTTCTCAGACCTGAGACGATGGGGCCAAAGCGGAAACAAAAAAATGATGCCATAAAAATAGTTCGCTGCCGTTGAAGCAACATGTCACTCATTTAGGTTCAAGATGTGTCAAAGTTATTTGAATTTGGCCATGCCCGAGGACTGCAGACAGGGTGATTGAATCCAGTCCGTGCGCCATTGCGTAGATCTGACCAACCAGTGCTCCTTCCTGCGGGTGCATCGGACGATTTGGCCCACGAATTTCATAGCCAACTGGTTCCAAGTTGTCTGCCACTGCAGCCTTTGCTATGGATAGCGACAGGTGTCCATCAGTGCCTCCCAAGCAGTGTGCCGAGACAAGCCAAGCGTTGGCTCTTTCGTACAGAGTGCCCACAACTTTGCGAGCCAGAGCAAACATCCAGCTTGTGACTGGAATGCCAGCTGCCAGAGCTGTGTCTAAGCGTCCTTCGGGAAGCGGAGCGCTGGGCATCGCACTCATTGGCAGCTTGTGGCCTGCTGCCGCTCCAATCAGCTCAACGTACACTGACTCATCGTTGTACAAGTCTGCTGGGCCGAACTTGAGGGTAGTGTAAACCACTGCTGCGGCTTGGAGATCCCTCGTCAGTGGAGTCCCGGTATCTGTTTATATGTGTGTTTTCTTTTTTTTTAAGGGAACACCTAAAAACACATCTGACAAAGAACTGCAACCAGGGATGGCTGAAGCTTGTTTTAGCCACATAGCTCAAACGCTCAGGCTTTCCTATTCCAGAAAGAAACATATTTCATGTAAGTGCGGTCATCTGCACGCAGGCTTCATTAAACACACATATATATATATATATATATGTACATATAAAGTTGAATAGATATTGGAAAATTGTTAGATGTATGTATTAAAACAGAAAAATAAAGAAAACACACTTTTGTGTTTTTGTTTTTTAATCACAGGTTCCTGTTGGTCTTTCACATTTGGCAGAATCATGCTTAGATTTTCCCAGAGATAATGCAGAACATGGATACCCCATAGATTTCACCAACACCATTGTGTTGAGATTATCCATGATTTAATGGCTACATAAAATCTGGAAAAACATATAAAATTCATTGTATAACCTGAAATAAGGACATTTTGGGACAGTTACCCCTACTAACAGTCACCTACAGTATCCAGCGGATATATAATGTATCCAACACATTTAAACACCATATTCACCAAACAAAATTTTAACCGGCCAACCCCACAAAACGGGAACTGCGCAAATCTCCAACCCTCCCATTCTGTTTCCTGGCTCAATCTGAAAGGTCTTGCAAACATCAACAAAACATGTGTAAAAATAACTCCATCGTCCTTTTTGCCAACATAAACAACTCATTTTCTAAGTAGTCATAGTTAACTCCGTATAGTTAATGGCATAATGGGATTATACCCACACTACTAAACAGTCGCTACCATTTTCCATTCTCAGTTGGTCAAACATTTCCACGATAGTTCAATGGGAATTTCAGGATCCTAAGATGGAGGTACGTTAGTACCATATAAGACCATATTTTGTGGGGATATTCCCTTACATAGGTCAAACATAGGCCGTGTATATATGGTAGGTAGCTCCAATCAATCGGTTCCCGTTGCATGGCCATTGACCAATCAATCAATCGGTTCCACGTTATCGATTTCGCAGGCATCTGAGATCCCCAGGTTTTGAACAGCCCAGGACCTTACAACAATAGTGATACCCTCTGGTAAACTAACATAACTATGGAAAATCACCATGTTTAATGGGAAAATTCACTATAAATGGCCATTTTCTATAGCTATGTTAAATTACCAGAGGGAATTTTGTTCTATCTACTTGGATCTACTTGGATCTCATTGTCTAAATATGCACATATATATAATATTATATATATACATCACATGTACAATATGCAAATTTTCTATATCATCATGAAGGTAATTCACATGGAGCCTTTAAAGACATCACAACGGTCCAACGGTCCAGGGACAGCCATGAGGTCGGAAATAAGGTATCATCCCAGTCCACAATGATCACCTCAGATCTGCCAACTGGGGGAATGGGATGTTCCAGTGATGGGATGATGGGTTCAGGTTCTGCTGTAACAAAGCTGGTTGGTGGTTTTTCGCCTACCCCTCTGAACAATGATGGAGTGAAAGTCAGTTGGGATGATGAAATTCCCAATATATGGAACACTAAAACATTCTTCTAACCAACAACCAGAAAGTGTTTTTTTGTTTTTTGGCGATGGCAAAGCAGCAAACATGGGGACTGAACCAAGATTTTGTGGGGTGTGTAGTTGATTTAGGCTAAGTAAGTTGCTATTTGACTAGCTCGGCTTGCTAGGATGATAAACAATTCATAAATAACGATAACTTAAATAATGCTAATGAACAAAAAGAAATGGCAAGAATAAGTACAACAATAATAAACATAGCAATACTAATTTGAAAAAATAAAGGAAAATAAACAATAATAATAACATATAATTCTAGCTTCAACACCTTGAACCCCGAGAACGATGCCTGTCCTGACATGTTGTTCGTTTTTCCCCCGTGGGAATGCGCTAACACAAGTTAGTTAGATAGAGAGGTAGAGAGATAGATAGATAGATAGTTAGATAGATAGCTAGATAGATAGATAGATAGACATACAGACAAACAAACAGACAGACAGATAGATAGATAGATAGAGAGAGGGACAGATAGATAGATAGACAGACAGACATACAGACAGACAAACAGACAGATAGATAGAGAGACAGACAGACAGACAGACAGACAGACAGACAGACAGACAGACAAACAGACAGGCAGGCAGGCAGGCAGGCAGGCAGACAGACAGACAGACAGACAGATAGATAGATAGATAGACACACATGTATGTGTGTGTGTATATATATATAGACGGGTTCCAAAAAATGGGGGTGCTCTACAAACAAAATAGTTCAAAAAAGTAGAACACTAAGACCAAGAATCACCAACCGGCCATGGTGATGGGAGTCAGTCAAAGCAACAATCGGCAGCAGTAAATTATAACATCCTATAGCCAAGAATGCGTGACAATAATGTGATATACAACATGATATAACAAACAATATTGTTTTACCAATAGATATCGCAGATATCTGGATGATTCTGGATGTCACCAACGAAATGTGTGTAGCCATCCATCAAGATTGGGTACCAACAGGAATCGAGGATAGCAGTGTGACAGGAACAGCATCCATCCAAATCAAATAACATAGATAGAAATAGAAGGTGCATACATCCCCAGGTTACGATAGCTTACTTGGTGCATAAATCTCCCAACACTGGGTGTTTATGAACCAACAAACACTGGAACAGCCACCTTTTTGGATCAGAATGATCAAAGAACAAAAGCTTAAAAAAAAAACATACTATTGATATACCTTCACACCAAGGGCTAGGAGAGCCCAAACTGAAAACTTGGGTAGGCACATCTGGCTGGCACTTTGAGGTACTATTCATATGTTGGGTTAACACCGGCAAATAAAAACTAGAACATCTTTGGAATACAGTTAATGGTGGGTTAACAATTTAACAACTTATTATATATAATTCTATGTATCCGCCCAAATTAGCATACACAATTAAAGTAAAAAAAACTTCTTGATGTAGCCATGGTCATGAACCCGCCTCAGCCAATCGTTCCTAACGCGGCAAAGATTAACCGCTTGTCCTGAGGGAATCACAAACATGCCTAAAAATCGCAAATTATATCAAACTACAGTATATGAAATTAGAGTATATAGATGTAATGATGTATTCTCTAGTTAAAGATGTGAATTTTCTAGATTTTTTCATGGCCCCTTGGGGCACAGTATGTGTAGCCCAGAGGACGAGAACAACTCCATCTCCATGGCGACGAGCCCAGCCATGTTCGATCGCTATATTCAATGGATTGGTTTAAGGGATAATTGAAACCGGAAAGCCCTGTATTTAATGGGAAAATCTATGGTTTCCGGTTTCAATTTTCCCTTAAACCAATCCATTGATATATGTAATTATCCAGCTTTTATTCAAAAAAAAACTGCAAAGGCCGTCAAATTGTCGCTGTATAACTTTCCAAACAAAACAGCATCATGTTCAAGATCCCATCTAAATCATCTAAGAATCTAGTGAATGTGGGATTCACCCCACCTGGTTAGTGGTATACCTACCCCTCTGAAAAATATGAGTTCGTCAGTTGGGATCATGAAACTCCCAACTGAATGGAAAAATACAAGCTATGTTACAAATCACCAACCAGATATATATAGCAACCCCCAAAAAGATATGTTCAAGATCCCATCTAAGAATCTAGTGAATGTGGGATTCACCCCACAACAAAGCATCCCTATCACCAGAAATGGGTCGATATATACCCTCAAAAAGCATCCCAGGTGAGGTGAACACGGGGAAGACCTTTGAACTGCCGACAAAATATGGCCCCATATATACCAGTGATATGTCAGTCAGCTATAACATGGTTATAACCCCAAAATGGAATGAAAGGGCCCATTTACAACATTTATAACATTTTTTTTCACCATTTATAACATGTATAACTTTTATTTCGTTGACTGTGGGTGCACATCAACCAAGAGACATGGGATTTTGGTAGATATAACTCCGTATAGTTAATGGCACAATGGGATTATACCCACACTACTAAACAGTCGCTACTTTTTTCCATTCTCAGTTGGTCAAAAATTTCCACGATAGTTCAATGGGAATTTCAGGATCCTGAAATGAAGGTACTGTACCACATAAGGCCATGTTTTGTGGGGATATTCCCTTACATAGGCCTCAAAAATAGGCCTTATTCACTGGCTGCCTCCTCTGTTTCGTGCTCCTCAGCTGCATCTGCTGCATCAGCTTCTGGAGTCGTGTTGGCATATGGCGTCGGTGTAGACGAAGAGCTAGGCTGTCCGTAGCCCTCTCTCATGTTGCTGGCGGCCCCAAGGCCTCCAAACACACATATTCCACACCATGTCAACACCTTCGAAGCTGCTGTCCGTTTCAGCTTCTCACATTGAAGACTCGAGTGAACGATCTTCTTCTCGTCCATTACCAGGCGATCCGAACTGCACTGGATCTCCTGGCAACACTTGTTGCAGACCAGGTGGCTATGGCAGCCACCTTTATACAGGGTAGGTACCATCAATCAATCGGTTCCTGAAATGGCCATTGATTGATCCATGTTTGATGACACCAGAGGGTACTGAGTCGATATAAACCAACAAACATCACTCCAGTGGCCAATTTCAGGAACCTAACTTGGAGGTAGGTATACCATAATCGGAAGGAATCATAAGGTCTAGAATCTATTTTTTAGGCCAAAATTTAAAGGGATATATATATATATATAATTATATATATATACATATCCCCCCAACAAATCCATGATTTGGGATATTACTTTTAAACAAATGTCGAGTTCCAGTGGATCCGCACCTGACATTCCACCGTTTTTCACGTCGAACACCGAGTGACACCCTGTTCGGGTTCTTGCCACTGAGCACTGGAGGTTTGTTGCGAAAGCTCTCCCACCGAGCGAAGCGAGCGGTTGCTGATGTTGCTGCGTTGTTTGCTCACCAACTGCTCTGCGCCTTCTAAGTGCCTCGGACTCAAAACTTTCCGTTCAGATCAGGGGACCCAGTTTTTTTCCATGGGGAAGCAGCATGAACCAACCGAAAAAATGCTGGTTTCATGGGATTTGATATGATTTCATGGGACTCTATGGCGAACGCAGATTTCCATGAGATTTCATGGCGATTTCACTGGGGATGTGGACATCTCACAGTTCACTACAAGGTGGGGCCCCTTGCCGAATGTTTACCTCGTGTTTTTACTTTCTACCAAGGATTCATGATTATATATTTTCTGAATCCCTGTAGATTTAACATACATATATATATATGTATACATATACAGCTGCAGTATATATATATATATATATGTATGTATATAGTATATAAATGTACATTGTATATATATACACACATAAAACCATATGTATTCCGTTTGGGTGGAAAACAAACGCTCATCGGTCATCTGTTCAGTTACTTGTGTTTGCGCTGCATAAAATCAAAAAACCCTGGTGAGCTTTCATTACAACTTTACTGGCATTACCCTCTGGTAAACTAGCATAACTATGGAAAATCACAATTTTTCATGGGTAAATCCACTATAAATGGCAATTTTCAATAGCTATGTTTGTTTGCCAGAGGGTATTTCATCAACATTCCCATATTTTGCATCCTGCAATAGTTTTTCTTGATGGCCTTGCTGCTTTTCTGGCTGTCATTCACAAGTTCAACATCCATGCTACATGTCTGCAGCCGTTTCCCGAAAAACCTTGTAAGTCATGATATAGCCCATTGAGTTTTCATATCCCCACTATGTATTGGCGAAGATATCCTAATATTTCCCAGCTTTACCCGCCAAATCATAGCTCATTTTTTTTGCTTAAAACTTAGCCATTTCTCAAGAGATCACTGATAAACGCCATAGGCTTTTGGGCTGCTTGGGTGCATCCCGGTGCCGAAATGTTAAAAACCACGGTTATAACCTAGTTGTATTTGTGATGTTTGCCCCACTTAAGTATACTTAAAAGAAAGTATCATAAACAATAGCTATTGGAGTTATAAACCAACTTAGCTATCTAGGGGGGACCCGCATTGTAGTTGTATTTGTGATGTTTGCCCCACTTACAAAATGGCATAGCTAATGTATCCATGTCACTTCATTTTGGTGGCCATTTCCCATGATTTCGCATGGCCGTTTCCCCAAACTCATCGGATTGGAATCTGCCGTTTCTCTTCCTTTCGTGGCCGTATTTCCCCAAGAATTTCCCCATGATATTCCCAACAAAATGCCTCCAGCACGTCCATTCCCTGCAGCAAAGTAACACTTGGCTATGGAACATAGCCTAGATGATTTACAAAAAATAAGGCTAATTTGCCAGTTCCAACAAAAAAACACCGTCAGTTTACCTTAAAGATCCTACCCTCTGGTAAACTAACATGTTGCTATGGAAAAACACAATTTTTAATGAGTAAATCAACTATAAATGACCATTTTCAATAGCAAACTGTTAGTTTACCAGAGGGTATGTGATCCATCGTTTTAAAGGGCCCTCGTCTTTCCCCTCCGGGGTGCAACAGGCCATCCTCTTCGAACTCATCGCTCTCGATCATCCGCTTGGGTTCCTCCGGCATCGACACGCAGCGAGCCGGTAGCTCCTGGTAGAGGTGATGGGGCCAGGATGTAGATGTAGAAGCTGTGTGTATACATGTGTATATATAATATGTATATATAACATACAATAACCATATATGTATGTATATAGATATCAGTTATTTCAATCATATGTATTCATTCATTTATGTTTATTTTTTTATAGACTGGGGGTGTGTAATTCCACAGATCTATACTTCTTTCTCCATGAGTTGCTATGGACTTCCGGAGACAGGGACCCGCTAGGCTGACTACATTTGATTGATACGTTTGTTTGATAAGCAGGTCAAATGGGGCTTAACGTGGGTGTATGTATATAACATACACAATTATATTATATTATGTTATATTATTATTATCATACTATAGTATATATATATATATATATATACTATACTTCTAGCAATTTCTTGCCCATATTCCAGGGCCGAACATATTCCATGCCAAAATAGCTGGGAAATTTCAGGGAATTGCGAAGACCCCTTTCAGGTGAAATTTGTATTTCATACAGTTTGC
>Ga0126342_10012686_pt1 | contig 15006 bp, 16 predicted proteins | sample Cyp1metagenome_FD_92528 | JGI IMG/M metagenome (GOLD analysis project Ga0126342, IMG submission 92528) | Coral microbial communities from Lord Howe Island, Old Settlement Bay, Australia - Cyphastrea 1 metagenome | ecosystem: Host-associated > Invertebrates > Cnidaria > Coral ...
AATGGGATTTAATGGGATTTTATGGTGACTTAATGGGATTTAATGGGAGTTTATGGTGACTTCATGGGATTTAATGGGCGTTTATGGTGACTTAATGGGATTTAATGGGATTTAATGGGATTTAATGGGAGTTTATGGTGACTTCATGGGATTTTATGGGAGTTTATGGTGACTCAATTTGATTTAATGGGAGTTTATGGTGACTTCATGGGATTTATGGGAGTTTATGGTGACTTAATTGGATTTAATGGGAGTTTATGGTGACTTAATGGGATTTAATGGGAGTTTATGGTGACTTAATGGGATTTAATGGGGTTTTATGGTGACTTCATGGGATTTAATAGGAGTTTATGGTGACTTAATGGGATTTTATGGTGACTTCATGGGATTTAATAGGAGTTTATGGTGACTTAATGGGTGTATTTACTGATTCAAACGAGGCCCAGTGATGGGATGTATTTAATTTTTTTTATTGGACGGGATTAATTTTGCAACATACCATGATTGTTGATTGGTTACCCTCTTGTAAACCTTGGATGGACAGTGTTAAATGATTGATCCCTGGTAAACTAATGGGGTTTTATGGTGACTTTATGGGAATTAATGGGATCTAATGGCTATTTTCCCTCTGGTAAACGTTTACATAACGAACTTGAAAATCAGGATTTTTAATAGGTAAAATCAACGAACTGAATGGCAATTTTCAATAGCTATGTTAAATTACCAGAGGGTATATCAATTAAATACCATGCTGATTGGTGGTTTCAAACATGAATTTTATTTTCCATAATATATGGGATAATCCTTCTCATTGACTTTCATATTTTTCAAGATGGTTACTGTAAAACAACCAACCAGTATATCTTATTAATGGTGATATATATATATATATATAATAATAGTAATAATGATAATGGCAATAATAATGATAATAATAATGATAATAATAATGATAATAATAATAATGATAATAATAATGATAGTAATAATAGTAATAATAGTATATAATAATAGTAATAATAATAATAATGATATATATATATATATATCTAAAACGATTTCCCTTCTTTGATCCTGAAATGTTCAATTGACCTTAGAATTATGATTATTTGGAAATAAGAATATTTTTTCTTCATGGAATACATCATGGGATAACCCTTTACAACCATGTGGCATTAAAATAATATTATGGTTTCTGGTGACTTTGACAAATGTTTTTTTTTTTTTTTTTTTCCGGGAAATAGTTTTTGGGGATAGTTTGTTTATATACTCAGGTGGTTTATATATGATTCCTATAAGGCAACATGGTTAATATGTGGTGAAAAATATGGTATTTACTGGATCCATGTTTGGGCAAAGCATCTTTTCTCACCAGAATGAATAGGAACGAAAGATTGAAATGTTACGGCAAGGATCTTGAAAATTAACATAGTGAAGTCATCCGAATCTGGTTATGGAGGCCACAGACCATGATATTTTTCGCGAAAGACCATGATGCCGTGGATTCTTGCTTTGAAACGTTAATCTTAATCCCTGCCCCCAAGCATCTTTCTTCTAATTACTCCCACAAAAAACGATTCACCTTGGTTTAGTATTGGATTTGCTATGATTTACTGATTCTTGAGGCCCAGTGATGGGATGTATTGAAAAAATATGGTTGGATGGGATTGATGTTGTCCCCTTAGTTATAAGTTGGTTTATGAATTTCTCTGAGTATAGTTCCAAGCATTGTAAACCTAAGTTAACCCAGTTATAAACCAACTTAGCTAACATAAAGCAACGATAAAAAGTCCCATTCTTGTTGCTTAGACCAGCATTTGTTCAGGTGGAGAATCCGTTAAAAAAGGCCGGGGGTTACCCTTACCGAAACGGTGAAGCACGGCGAAGCACCCGGAGGTCTTGGTGTTGAGCAAATTCCGACACCCCAATCTGGTGTGGAGCCCCGGAGCCTGAGGATACGGCAGGTGCTTCCCCATATTTTTGGACAATCATCTGGGTAAACCAACCATACTATGATTTGGGGGTTAAATACCATACTATTTCAGGGTCTTAACCCCCTAGTATTTGTGATTTGGGGGTTAAGTACCTTCTCAGAAAGTGTAAACCAACCATACTATGGGATAATGGTAGTTTTTAATGGAACAATATATAGCCAACAATAATCAACAATCAACCATATTAGACAATAATCTGGTAAATTTCATCACGACCGAAACCTGTTCTCCCGAAGCCTGGTTTATCATGGTTTATTTTGTTTATTTTAGGGAAATCATCCCCAAATCGCCGAACAATTCAGGTCAGTGAAAGAATATAAGTTACACAGAATAATGATTTTCATTGATTTTCATAATGGGGGGGGTCTTTTTTTCCAAATGGGGGAAGGGATTAGTACAGAAATTGTGCGCTTTGTAACATATAGAACTGGGGAATCTCCGGCATATTACACTTGCTGGGATGCACATCCACAATTGTAGGGCTAGGTTTATCGGTGATCAAATCAGTTGCGGCTGGAAACGGGGCCCAAACATGGGCATCCATGGTGTTGCCGAGGGCATTTTGTTCACCCATCAATAGAATGATTTCCCAGTAGCTATTTTTGAAAGTGTCGTCAATGGCTTGCATGTTCATTACCCTCTGGTAAACTAACAGTTTGCTATTGAAAATGGCCATTTATAGTGAGTTTTCCCATTAAACATGGTGATTTTCCATAGTTTTTTGTTAGTTTACCAGAGGGTACTTTTTTTTTGGATCTGTGGATCGATTGTACATCCAACATCATCCGACCATTGACATTTCGTCCCCACCTGAGTTGGATCACCTTGGAAATCCTCCAAGAAAGATCACACCTGGATGGATGGTGCACTGGTTCAATGCCGTGGTTCAGGTTCATTATCATTTCCCCCCGGCAAAACGTGCCACAAAAAGGGGTATCCAACATTTTGAGAGACACCGCTAGTTAGTTGAGAAGAAATGGTTTGATGAATCCACACTTGGGTGCGAAACTGATTTTATAAACACTACTACCTGCAATCTTATTGACGTAGGAACCTCCACAATGTTTGTTAGAGCCTGGTCTGCATGGAAAGCGATCACTACCCAATCCTCAATTTTGTAGATTGAATCCACACTTTGGTTAGCATTATACATAAAAACTGTTGAATTTTAAACTAACAAATCTAACAATTGAATCCACAGTTGTTGTTAGTTAAGTCCAAATTTCTGATGCTTTGTTGCATCCCAATGTTGTTTTTCAAATCGCTGAATTTTTGTTGGTAAAAAATATCATACCTTGCGGTATCCAACATGAAAAACCCTGGGAAGCGGATTGCTAAATCCTGCTTTAGTTCAACCTACCTGTAGTTTCCCTGTGGCAATCCCCCCCATTTTTGCTGGTTAAGTCCAAGTTTTATTGGATGAAATCACCATTTTTGATGCTTAGTAAATCCTGTTCAGGCCTCTTCCTTGATAGAAAACACATTTTGGCTGGTAAATCCCAGAGTTTGTTTGGTTAAATCCACATGTTTGTTCAGGGTGGGCCCCCAAGATAGCGTTCAGTTGGTTTATAAGTGGTTGAATTCAATGGTTTATGGTAGATATAACTATAATTAGTGGGGGTTATTTCATGGTTTATAAACCAACTTACAACTGGGGGGCCCCATCCTGTTGGTTAACTCCAGATTTTCGTGGAATTTTTCGGTGCTTTTTTCGGTGCTTTAGGTGACCCTAATGGGTTGGGGCTCCGGCCTGGACGAAGATGGCTGTGGCAGGCGCTACCTGGTGCTGGGGCCCGAGCTGTCAGCTTCAACTGATGATCCACTCATATATATATATGTTCAATGAATAAACCATAAATATCAGTTTTATGAGTGTATTTATAAATTCTAAATATATGATATCAGCTAATGACACACTTATATATAAAAATGGCTAAGAATACACTTATAAAACTGTTGTACACTAATGAATATATGAATAAATATATGGCTAATGATACAGTCAGTTGTATATTAGCCGTTTCATACAGCAATTGACTGGCGAATGATACACGCATAGATGTGATTAAATGTATGTCATTGTACAAGAGAGTTTTCTAGAAACATGATTGAACATGTTCATTGCAATGGCTCAGACGGTACATCACTTATACTTACAACCAATGATAATATGTTCATCAGCTCAAACAATGAGGATAAGTTACGTTGTCTGAGTACATTACACTCATTACACTCAGAAACCATGTTTACTGATTATACTCATAAAGAGTGTAAATTCTGATGTAAATGACGTATGACGTACATTGGTGCCATGGTCAAGACATGGGCCGAGTTCTTTTTGGTCGATCCATAGGGGTTAACTCATCCATTCCAAGGAATGCTTCCTTGGTGCGGGATGACCATACCACACCATGTTTTGATCATGGCAGGTTTGAATAATTCATGAATTCAATACTCATTGGCTAAGAAATGACTTCTTTTTAAATAGTGAATAGTATGTGAATAGTAAATGTAGCGATAGCTCATTGGGAAATTCATTGTTGCTTTGTTTAATGGAAGTGACTGAGTCGTAATGATTCATTGATGAGTTGATTTGATCCAACCAGTTTGATGAACCCATCGGCCCAACACTCCCTTTTTTTTGGTCCAAATATGTGTAAATCACCTATAAAAAAACCATGGGTTTCTGGTGTGTGTTTATATAATATAGGGGGATGCGAAAAGAAATGAAGGTCCCAAGGAGTCCTTGGGACTGCTCCATGAATTTTCAGCACCGAAAATGAGTTGACATGGCCTTTTGGGCCACGCAACTAGACAGGAAAGTTTCACCAAAATGGCAGGCAGTTTTCCCTCTGGTAATTTAACATGGTAATTTAACATAGCTATGTTAAACAACTAGGACACCGTTGCATAGACGACCGTGGCGTTTTGTGAGTTTCAATGAACTTCGGCACTGTTTGAAGTACAATTTTACAGTGGTTTTCACATGCATCCAATTTTTCTTGCTTTGACAGTGGTTATTCCATGCGAAAGTTGCAAAACATGTAGTTTTACCACACCGAGGTGTTAATTTTCAGCGTTTTGGGATTTGACGCAACTAATTCGGTTCCGCATGCTTTTTTCTCCATGGCGTGGGTCACAGCAGTTCTTTGGCTTTGCTGGAAATTTCTTGGGTGTGTTGTTCCAAGACTTTGTCTCCAACACCATATATATATATACACATACAGTATATACTCAGGAACACTGGGGTGCATCTTACTGTGCCCTTTGTCTTTGTACTTAAGGCACATTGGCTTTGACAAAAAGCCTTTCAAATTTTGCCAACTTCTCTCTAACATCTGTGTCCCTGCAACATTAGAAACATTTTTCCAACGAACAGGACATATCGAAGTGAAATTGTCAACTTGAGGAGTATCTGTGGAATTGCAGGAGAACGTATCCAGGGTAGCATGCGTGTGAGAACGCAAAGCACATGACATTATTAGCCCCACCCCACCCCACTGCACCCCACCCGCCAAAATGTGCAAACAAATCGGCCGTCTACGCGCCATGGGCCAACTACCAGAGGGTATATGTTTATGAAATATTGTGAAGCCCATGAAATTCATGATTATATAACTATAGATTCACTGCAGTTTTGTCTACCATCGACGCATATAAACTTTCCTGGCGTTGCTGACTCAGCAGTTGTGTTTATGATTTCATGTGTCATGATTCGGGTGTGGAAGTGAACGCACATTTTCCGCAGCTTGATGCCCCATATTCAGTTGCGCAACATTCTCATTTTGATGGTACCGTTTGGTGTAAGTCAAAAACCCAATTCCTCTTGCTGACCCCCCCCAGTATAGATAGATCCCACTTTTTGATGATGAAGTCGCTTTTTTGCTGGTTACCCTTGGGTGACATAGCCATGGAAAATCATCATTAACAAATGAAATAATAGGTGAACCATTGAACTAAATGGCTTCCATTGAAAAAAGTCTAAAAAAAACCGGAGTGTATTGGTGGTATTGATGACTGGTTGGTGGTTTGGAACATTTTTTATTTTTCCCTATATTGGGAATGTCATAATCCCAAATGACAAACTCATATTTTTCAGAGGGGTAGGTTTTTCCCACCAACCAGATGGTTATTTATGATGGAACTTGTGACCAATAAACCATGAAATGTGACAATGATCCGTACCAGCTATATGTCAGTAACTAAGTATGATAATATATGATAATCAATGGGATGATAAGCACCATATTAATCCATGATGACTTCCCACATTTTTCGATGGTTTCACCACCCCCAGATTTCTGAGGTACGAGCTCCTGGAAGGTGGGGATGTGGCGGGCCGCCTCGCCAAAGCTCGAGTCGGGGAGACCCAGGGGGACCCAGGGGGGTCCGGAGAATTGTTGTTGGAGAACATCTTGTTGATTCACTAGATTGAGGTCATTCACTTTTCTTTGATTTTTTTTTTTCCTGAGATGTGAACTTTTGCTTGTTTTTTCGCCAATCTTCCCCACTGAAGACCCAGACCGCAATCCGCATCCCGTTTTCGCGTGCAAGCGACTTCGATGTGTCCTGGAGCTTGTTACGGATGTGACTCCTCACAGTTTATGCGCCAGTTGCATTGACCTCCCCATTGTTGTTGGTTAAACCATCCTGTTTCTTGATTGAAATGCAACTTGTTGAACAGAACAGATATGCTGTTTCAGAGATGTCGGGTTCTTAAAATTGTGGTACCCCAAAACCATGATTTTCCCCATTTCTGTTGATTTTTTGGATGCTATATCTCAAGAAACTGCCATTCTTCGTGGCTAAAAACATCAGCACTCCTCCAGCTGGGCGCCTGGCATGGCTGAGGGCAAGAATGGCGTGGTTACGCCTTTCAGCTGGAGCGAACGGTTGGGGGCCCAGATATGGCTTTGTCTGAAAACCCAGGGTACCTCTAAATCCACTGGTTTATCACCATTTCCCCCCCCCAAAAAGGCAATTTTGTGGATATACCTCATTTTCAGGCAGACCCATATTTGATCAATCTCACAGCTCTTGTTTATGTCGTTGCTCTACCGAAGAATCCGAAGAATTCAATTGCCTTGGGGAAATCTTGCGGGACGTCCGAGGCTCTGGGTGGCTCTAGATGCTGCCTGCGGCCTCTCTCACATGCACAACAGCACCCCCAAGGCTGGGAATGGAGGTTTTCCAATATGATACCCGAACTTTTAGGGCTTTGGAGGATGATTTTCGTCGACGTGAGGTTTCATGTCAGCTTTCATGGGTGCAAAGCATGTGGCAATGAATCGCTGCGTACAGGAGTTGATGCCCTTGTCGTGGGATTTCTTCAGCAACAACTACTTCATACTTGTTTGAAATTTTACTTGTCTGAAACGAGATTTTACTGACTAGAATGCATAGCTGCCAATGTAGCTGTCTTTAAAGATGGCTGGTTTTCAGAACGTGGCAAGCGCCATCTGGGTCACAACCGTTTGTTGGTCCGTTTGAGCAACCTCAAACGGATCGGATGTTTTCTACATATGCTTCATCACCACTTCCCCATCTACCCTCTGGTAAACTAACAGTTTGCTATTGAAAATGGCCATTTATAGTGAGTTTTCCCATAAAAAATGGTGATTTTCCATAGTTATAATAGTTTACCAGAGGGTATACAAGAACTTCTGGGATTCATCTTTTCACCGTGAAACATAGCGGAAACAAAAAACCATTTTTCACCGATGCGATCCCCAAAGGCCTTTCATCGTGACATCAAGTCTGCCAACATCCTCCTCGATAGGCGGGATGTGGAAATACCAATCCTCGCAGAAAAATGGACTTTCCATGCAGTTTTTGGTTGAAAAAAAAACGGGCAACCTCAAAAAAAACCTGAGATGAAGCATAAAATTGTGATGTCTGATGTTGTTTGCCTGATTTTGTTTTGGGAAAACACACGCATGTGCAATTTTCGTCCGGCTCTGCGGGTGATGTCCCATCTTTCTTTCTCTGTATCCATCTGGCGCTGCCCAAGAACCAACATGATTGTTGGTTAAACTTAAACCATGCCAAATGATATTTCTTGAAGATGAGAACACCTTGGGCTGGGGTGATTTCTGATCGTCAACATGCAACAAACATCCAACTTTACTGATCATTTCCAGCAAACAATATACATATATATATACATACATATATACATATATATATATATATACATATATATATACATAGATATACCTATATATATATATATTATAATTTGCATGGATATGGGTCAACATATGTCAAGTTTACCTCCAAAAATGGATGGATTAGTACTGAAGCCCGTAATTAGTGGAAAACGGTAAATCCCCAACTAACTTCTAGTTGGGCCATGGTGAATCTACCACTTCTGGATGAATCATAACCAATATCACATATCACAAAAACAGACCTAATCATCCTATGGGTTCATAGCATTCTATTCATACTATCCGCGGGATGGTCGTATGTAACCGGAATGGAAGCGAGTTTTGCCATGTCAAATAGTAACCAGAGTTATGGTATACGAAATAACCATAGGTATAGTAACCATAGGTATAGTAACCATAGGTATAGTAACCATAGGTATAGTAACCATAGGTATAGTAACCATAGGTATAGTAACCATAGTAGTAACCATACTAAAAAAAACACATAGTTAGAGAACTAACTTAGAACTAGTGGCATGATCCGTGGAATGATCCACCAGGAGCGGCACCGCCAAGATGGCCGACTTTGGTCTGTCCGGCATCGCAAAGAACAAGGACGGGCCGGGACGGGTTCGAAGGACACGACATGGGAACACCATGGGCCTTTCAAGGTATGGTCGAGGGAAAATGATGGTTACCCTCTGGTAAATTAACATAGCTATTGAAAATGGCCATTTATAGTGGTTTTTCCCATTCAATATGGTGATTTTCCATAGCTATGTTAAATTACCAGAGGGTATACCTTGGATTCCAAGGCATGTGAAAACCATATGATATCTGAACATATTAACCGTTATTAACCATTGGATCTTGGGGGGGTAGTCTATGTGACAAAGCCATATGGTGAGAGATGCGTTTGGAGAGATCATCGACAAACATGGAGATAGAACCAGACTATACCAAGAGCTTGGTTAAGCAGAATTGCAAAACCTAAGACCCACAGCAGACAGACAATGATACAATAGAAATGAAGTATAGATGTAATATGCTGTTATAATTTTTATATTCCTTTCAATAGTTGAATTCCCCCTTTTTTGTTCCTGTCCCAATCGCTGCTCCTTCTTGGAATCATAGTTGGTAAGGCCCTACTTGCCCATAATTCGAATGTTGCTTTATCATTTTCAGAACTTGTATTTTATCCACGTCTTTTGTACGTGTAGTATTTTTCTTAAGTCTTTGTGAAACCTTAATTTTGTTATTAACGACATCATTTGCTCAACTCTTTGTTGAGTATTTTCCTGGATAAAGTATAACAAACTCACACTCACCTGACAGTAAATTATGCTTAGCAAGGGCGATGACCCCACAATTACTTTACGTCCAGGTGGTGAAGTGTCACAATTCAGAACCATGTCCCATAAATATACATATGCATATCTCATCATATCTGTGTATTACAGTGTGTGTATATATATATACAGTGATCTATAGTCTATATAGTGATCCATTATCTACAGATTCTATAGATATTAGATATAATAATAATAATTATATATATAATATAATAATGTCAACCCTGGATTAATAAACCCCAAACAGCTGTTCAATTGGGAGGGTACCATAAAAAAGTATTAGATGAAATGACTATTGGAGGAGTACCCCCTTTTTTTCATAAACCATGGTTGGCGTTTATGATGTATGATTGGCTGATGGGAAAATTCGCAGAAAAGCCCTATATTTGATGGGAAAAACCATGGTTTATCAATCCAGGGTTGACATTATATATTATTATAAATATTATATCTAAAGAATATAGTGATCCATAATAATATAATATCTAATATATATCCACTGGCCTATTCTATAAACTATTATCACTATATTAGAATATATAATATATAATACAGATGTATAGTGATCCCTTTCGGCCTGGACATCACTGGATGGAACCCCCATTGGTTGGAGAGCGGCCTTTGGAAACGCCGTTTTTTTCTCAAGTGGCTGAATTCGATGGTTTTTGGTGGTTTTATGGTGGTTTGTGGTAGATAGAACGAACTAGTTAATGGATGTTCATGGATCTTAATGGATCTTCATGGATGTTTATAGTTTTCATGGGCTTTTTTATTCCCACTTAAACAACAACTTGGGGGCACCATCCATCGACCTTTTCGGCATCGACCGGCTGGGGGTTCGCCAGAACAAGCTGAACATGACCTGCGAGCAGATCAGCGGCACGCCGGGCTATGCCTGTCCTCAGTGGGGGGAACCCAGGCAATGCCGGCAATGCCCCAGTCAGACCCGGGCTGCGTTAAAAACGGGACATGGGGGACGACTAAGACAGCAAAATGGGATGACATGCTGATTTCACCGGTTTGGGATTTATATGATTTATGAGAGCCTAGTTGGTCTTCTCATGACAACTAGGATAACAGATGCATTTATGGTGAGTATATCTGATATTCTGTAGTTAGATGGGTGAAGATAAACCAACAAACATAGTGCCGGGGGCATCACCTTTTGGTATATGAAAACCATGGCCAAGTGCATGGCAGGATGATCCACAGGTCGTGATCTTTCATATTTATTTTTGCATGTCGATTGGCTCAATAAGCCCCAAAGTTGGATCATTTTAATGCAGGAAAAACACGACATTTCTGTGGGCCCATTGGAATCCTATCTTGGAGCTTCGAAAAACTGGCCAAATGGAAGCCATCCTTCGGGGGGCTGAACCTTCGGGGATTGCAGTATTTGGAATAGAGCAATATAGAGCAGATATTACGTAAGAAACATCAATAAGTCATGCCCAATTACATAGGATCTAGGGACTACCTCTATATGTACATATAAATCAATTTCCTCTGCAATGCAATTCCCCAAAACGAAACCCATGGTTTAGTGTTCTATTCATTTTCAGGTCCCTTGTTTGGGGTATTTCATATTATATTGGCCATATATATATATATCATATATATATATATATATATATGTATATGTATGTTATATCCCCATTTCAAGATGGTTAAACCATCTAACACCGCCATTGATGGGAAAACGGGCAATTGCAGACATTTCCAAGCCTCAACATGGATCATGAAAATCTCGCTGAAACCATGGATTTTCCACCAGGGTTTCTGCATTCCCAGTGCCTCAGTGCCCAGTTACATCAAGACCGGAAAGGTCACGGAAGCTACGGAGGCCGGGCCGCCAGCAGTGAAAGCCGGTAAATTAGCAATGTTTAGGTGAAGATGACCAGTTTTTTAGGTGAAATTACCAATTTTTTAGGTGAAGATTTCCAATCTTTAGGTTAAACATAACGAAAATCATCAATTTTTAGTGGATATAGACCCTGGAAAACAAGCAATTGTTAGTGGATCTTGACCCAGAAAATCAGCAATTGTTAGTGGAAACTCATCCCAAGCCCGGCGTAGTCAGGCTGGATATGCATCAAACGTTTAGTATCAAACTATCCCAAAAAGCTTCACCGATATTTTTGGTGCAAAACAACTCTAAGCTATGGTTACCCTCTGGTAAACTAACATAACTATGGAAAATCACCATTTTTAATGGGAAAATCCACTAGAAATGGCAATTTTCTCCATTTTTTTCCATGCAGGGGGCGCAAATCCCAGTGCTGGCATCGTTCCAGGTCTACGCCTATGGCATGGTGGTGATGGAGATGCTCTTGAATACCATGCCCGCCTGCATGGGCCAGGCCTGCTCCGGGAGATGGCCCAAGTTTTCTCATTCAGGAATCTCACACACACACATATGTATATATATATACGTATATGTATATATATATATATATATATATTATGTATATATATATGTATTAGACAACATAGATTTTTCGATACAGCTATAGATATAGATTTGTACAGAATACACACAATAACATGTGGAAAAATGCAAGTATATATATATACACGTATATACTTCAACACGATATAAATAAATAAACACACACACATATAATATTATATACATATATACATATTTGTAATTGGCGGAGGTCAATCTTTTGAGGTTTGCCTTTGGGTGTCAAATAATCCAATTGATTTCATTACAACTAGACTTGACATGTCGATGGCACGGCTTTGCATCCTTGGTCGATGGTCCTGATTCCGGAGAGCATGGGAGTTTCAAAATCATTTTTTTTTCAAGCAAAACACATGGCTACTTCCCACGCCAAAACGTGACGCTTTTACAGAACTCCAAAAGAGGTAGGATGAATCCCTCTGTACTTAGATTACTTAGGTGTAACTTTGTTTATTTGAAAGTATGGCCACACTATGGCCATACTTTATTTGGGCAGTTGGTCAATGAAAATAAACGTTGTCCAAGCTCCGTGTGCAGAACGGCACCATTGTCTATCCCATCTTCCAGATAGTGATGCCCCAGGCGCAGCTTTCACTCGACTGGCAGAATGGACCGATTCATTTGGAAATATACGGTATACCAGAAAAAAACGCGAACATGATAATTTCAGAAAGAACATAGCATAGCTAAATAGATATAAAGAATGGGATTTTGCTTTACTCCGTTTTAAGACCAACGGAATTGTCAAAATTGTCGTTTTAACCGTCCATAATTTTTAGATCTGTGATCTTGAGACAAATACACACACATACACGGAGTTAATATCAACACATGTATATTCTTGTACCCTTTGGTAATTTAACATAGCTATTGAAAATGGCCATTTCTAGTGGATTTACCCATTAAAAATGGTGATTTTCTATAGTTATGTTAGTTTACCAGAGGGTAGATTGTTGAGAAACAAATAGTTTTCAACAAAACAATGATGGACATATCAGTAGATATGGGGATGTTGCACAGCTGTAAGTCCTGTGTTGCACCTTTGAGTACGAGCGGGTACTTCTGAAGTTCCGAAGTAGTTTGGGTGCCCGAACTTGAGAGATGTGGCTTCTTCACCGATATTCATCAGGGTACCAAGGTCAGAAAGCATACCCTCTGGTAATTTAACATAGCTATTGAAAATCACCATTTTTAATGGGTAAATCCACTATAAATCACCATTTTCAATAGCTATGTTAGTTTACCAGAGGGTACCGATGTTGAGCCTTCAAAGTTTTTTCGAAACTGCCATTTGAAAGGGACCATTCGGAAAGATGGAGAGTTGACTTTTGCGTAGTTTTCAACGTGAAAAACTTAATCCACAAAAGTGGATACTTGAATATTGAATGATATCAGAATCATCGGTAAGAGATCCTTTGATTGGTGTTATCTGATTTATCAAAGGCTTGCTGTACATCAAGCGTGTGACCCTAAACTCCATAATCATCTGTCTTCAATCATCATTGTAAAGAGAACCTCCACCACAAACCATCTCTCTCGGAGAAATTCCGGCCGGCCCCCTGTCAAGCATTTGAGATGCTGATGCCCCCAGCTTTTGGCTTGATACTGATACCTTTGATTCTACAAAGGGAATGATTCGAACTTACCTATCTCCCGTATTTCTATGGCAGTCTATTTTTGAGCTATGGCCATACAAAGGTTAAGACGGCTAAGAGTCAACAAAGACATTATCCTCATGACTGCACGAAAAACTTCAGCGTTTTGCTGCGGATGATATTCCCACGCTCTTTGCTTATACTATCTTATACTTATCTCCATGTCTTGCTGCGGCTCCAGACTTAGTGAAATCCATTGGCTATGTGCCATGATGGTTATCCCGATTGAACAATTTAGGCTTTTTGCTAAACTCATGTTTGGAATCCCATTGACCATACCATATCAATCATATCAACTATCTCGTATAACTTGACCATGTCAAATATCCCAACCAACCAATGTGTAGTCCATTTCAGTTTGAATCCACTTTGATGGAGGTCCTACTGTTCAGCAATCTACATTTATTGTGCAGTAAATTTTCTACGTCTTGTTTCCGAATTTGTATTTCCTGACCACACAATTTTTTGCGGCTGCATCAGCAGGATTTGCGTCCGGTTAAAATTTTTCATCGTCGTTCATGAAGTCTGGGACTCTCTTGGAAACAACGGGGGTTTCATTGATTTCACCCTCAAGAACTTCGTCAGCTTTTCATCATCAGCGTCATTCTTTTTTGAAGGATGGTTAAAAAAAATAGGGATTCCCCGTTGATTGTGATCATTCCCAATGACTATTAATCAATATTGGATAGTACAACCCTTGACCACCACTCAACTTTCATAACTATGAAGTAAGTATGGGGAACAAAGACATACTTGACATAATATCATTCCATAACTACAAACTGAGATAACATTATGGATAGCTATAACAGCTATCATACCATGATGGTTTAGTATAATGTGGTAAAGCCAATAATGAATCATCCCAAGAACCGATTGGAAATTGGGTTTACTATTGTTGGGCATAGCTCATCAACAATGGTTATTTAACAGTGGAGTTGATCCCATCCATGCATTCTGCGAATGTTGGATGGTGGAAAAAGATGGATTCGGATCGAAAAAACCCTCTGGCAAACATACAAAAAACTATGGAAAATCAATGAAAATCAGCATTTTTAATGGGAAAACTCACTATAAAAGGCCATTTTCAATAGCTATGTGTTAAATTACCAGAGGGTAGCCCATTGACCACCACTCAACTATCATAACTTTTAAGATAACTCCCGACACTGAGATGAACATTTCCACCTAATGTTGGATAGGATGACATAACCCTTGACCATCACGCAACTATCATACCATCAATATGTATATATATATATATATATAGAATGGGCTAGCGCCCGGGTGCCGCCGACCCCCCCTAGAAGCCATTGATGTGTGGCCTTGGGGTGGCTGTTGGCTGCAGGATGAAGCATGCCAAGGGATTGTTTAAGCGGCCCATAAGAA
>Ga0126342_10012687_pt1 | contig 15004 bp, 14 predicted proteins | sample Cyp1metagenome_FD_92528 | JGI IMG/M metagenome (GOLD analysis project Ga0126342, IMG submission 92528) | Coral microbial communities from Lord Howe Island, Old Settlement Bay, Australia - Cyphastrea 1 metagenome | ecosystem: Host-associated > Invertebrates > Cnidaria > Coral ...
GAAATTCTGAAACTGGCCTTCGGACTTGTTTTGCAAGCGTGGAGGTACATCTTCGTGTACAAATCGTGTGAGTGTGACGTAGAGGCATCCATCAAAGCAAAGTATTGGTGGTGACGGAAGTGGGCTCGTGTTCAGACCCAAGCCGGGCTTTTTAAGAACGTGGCTGGTCCAGCCTATGGCATAACACTGTCGTGGTGTGGCTCGATACAAAAATGCAGCGCGGAACTCTATGGAACTTGCTGCAAACCTTGAGACAGTTACATAAACTCCACAACACAACTGAATTGAAGATGAATGAGGTTGAAATCATTCAAGGAACGAGAGTCAAGGCTCACAGTGGTGGGGTCAGTACTACATGTCTACACACAAAACATATATGAATATATATATATATATATTATAAATACAATATATTATATATATATATATCATACTCAAAGTTATCAAAGGTGAATCTCAATGAAGAGACATGCTCAAGCGCATCACAACACATTGAGTTTTCATCTTGCGCAACTGAAAGCTTCCATGGCGACGCGTTCTGGGTGTGGCTTTTGTTCCACGCTCGAGGCAAGAGTTCTGCGTTGTGACTAGGGTTGATAAACATTTTCTTTGAATCTTCAAGGCTTGAATGGCTTGATGGGACATGTTTGGACACTTTGGACAGTTTGCATATGTTTGCATCCTTCTATGAGAAGTTGGGACATGTTGGGAGTTTTGAGTGTCCAGCGCTACTGGCGCGCTCCGCAGCTTTGGCCTGAGGCCCTGGTGAATTGCTGGACAGCCTGGACAGCGAAGCCCAAGGAGAGTCTCCAGCGCGCGGGTGGTGTCATTGTTCATATCAAGCATCCAATATATCAAACATATCAAAGGTGGTGTCATTGTTCATATCAAAAATATCAAGCATCCAAGAATTTTTCCCTTTGATATTTTTTTAAAAAGAGCCTGGACACAATTTGCCGCTTCCGTTCAGGAATCCAAATGGCGTAAGAGGGCCGACGCGGTGCTGTGGGTAGAAGTTGTTTGCTGATTACTTGGGGCTGATCTTCGGCGGGCAACGGAGCGAATGCATATTGGATTTTTTCAATGCCAACATACCAACGTAGTGATAGTGTCGGAACTTGCCCGATTCAATTGTGAAGTTAAGGACCCAAGGACTGCAATTCTGTATGCTGAAGGTGCCCCCTTCCTACCCCACTAGCTCAAGACTTTACAAGGAATCCCAGGTCAGCGTAAATAGCAACCAGTCACATGATTGTAGTGACAACTCCATGTAACTTCGTGTCCGGGCACTTGCATGTTGATGCGATCGCAGATTTTTGCGCTGCTTTTTTTTGGGTTCCAGGTGCCTTGCATGTTGGGGAAGGTGCGGTCTGCAGATGTGTGACGGAAGGTGTAGGCTGCGATGTCAATTGATGCGAGCGCTGTGCAGGTCTACGACTCCAGAGACCAGGTGGTCATTCCTTACGTTTCTGGGTCGCAACATGCCATGTTTCCCCAATTCTCCGATGAATACCCTGACTTGGGGGTGAGCCGTTGTCAAATTCGTTGTGAGCCGTTGCTAGAACTTAGCCCTTGCAGGCTTTGACCTGGAGGGCAATTGACCTGTCGCCCAAGGTGCAGGGTCATTTTCCTCGGTTCTAATTTGTGTCATTCGCTTCACTTCTGTGTGTTTTCCTAATTCTTTTCTCTGGGTCCACAAGTTTTGCTTGCGGAGAAGAAGCATTCGGAGAAAAATGCCAAGATTACCCATGTGTTTTGCCCACAGAGTGGAACTGTGAACTTCAATGTCTTCCAGTCAGAGCGTAGCTATGAGCCAATGTGGGTGTGGAAAGGGTTAGTTCTTTCAATTTCAGTCGAGAATTGACTGTGGGTTGGGTCAAAATAGACATACTTGGCGTGTTTGAGGGTTCTTTCCTTGGAGGCCTGCGCCAATTCTAAGCCATTTGATCCACAGCTGGAATTGTGGATGTTGGTGGTGGTGCTGCGTCTGGTGAGGGGATGAGAAGGTTTGCCCCGCTTCCTAGTGGGGTGTCTGAAGTGAAGCTTTTTATCCCTGTGGATTCTATTGTGGATTGTGACATGAAAGATGAGACATAAGTATCCGCAGGAAATAGGACACTTGTAAATCAGGTAAAACTATGATTGCCCGCTCAACGGTGCATGTTGGATCTGAGGAAAATGTTCAGGTGGAGCTCAAACATCGAATTTCATCATCTTCTGTGGAAACCACCGCTCGACGTCCCAGCTGGTGTGACACGCAACAGGGCCACTGGCGAGATTGATCATTCGTTGCTTTCAACAAGTGGTAGACGTTATGACGACATCTACGGCAATTTGAGAATAGTAATATACCTATGTATAATACATATATATATATAGATTCTATAGACATAGGCTAGGTATATTAGAGGTCGGTTTGCAATTTGCCCTTGATGAGGCTGCAGAGCAATCAGAAGCTGCTTCTTCCGTGGAAACCCCTGTGCGACGTCCCAGCTGGTGTGACACACGTCAGGGCTATAGCTAAGGTTGATCATTCACTGCCTTTAATCAACTGGATGATATCTACAGTATTTATGTATGTAATACTAATACCATCTACATTAGATTAGGTAGGACAATTCTTACTTGTAAACTGAACATTTGTGAGATGGCTATCTCCATCGATATGGAAACAAAGTAGTGGGCTCGAATCTAGAAGAGTTTTGACATCTGCATCTGAAAATCAAAGTGCAAAATGCTGCATGATGGGGTAGCGGTGAAATATGATATGCGACCATCGCATGATGATGTTAGCGCTTACTTCCAGGTGTCACTCTGTATCACACCTGTTTTCTCCGCTATGGAAGCGTCGGAAGCCAAGAATCGTTGATTGAATTAAACACGTCAGCATGGCATCCACAGCGAGTCCAGTCTCTGTCGGACCGACGGACCACAAAGATGGTCTTCTAATTTGGGTCGGCAGAAATCCCTGGACCAATTCTTCTCAACTTCAATGTGTTTGGCGAAGGTTGAGCAAGTCGGTCGTGTGTCCAGGCTGGACGAGTTCACAAAGGGGCTTGCCCCGGCATTCGCGTGAGAAGCGGGCTGCACTGCAATTGGGAATCGCTGATTCCCACATCCATCATAGCATCAAGTATCATCAAGTGACATCATTCGTGCGTTTAAGTTTGCCCAGGATAGATTGATGCGTGGTAAAGCCGTAGAAAAATCCCCACTGTTTTTTACAGTTGGTCTCCGACCTGCAGCATCCGCCGTATCGATTTCACTGGATTTCATCAGATTTCGAGTCGACGCTTGGAAACCATGGCGTTGTGACTCTGGAAAGAGCGGAAAGAAAATCCAGATGGTCTGAAAATGGGGTGCCACAGTTTTCGAAAGTTAACCATCATCTTTCTATGTTGTTCTGTTCAAGTGGCCATTTAGGGGTATATCCCATTTTCCAACAAACCCGCATTGTATTTTGGCTGGGTTTGTGGTGTGCAGGCTGCACAGGTTGCATATTGCATGTGGTTGCATGGTTTCACTTAAATTTGACACGGCAGATGTTGGGAGGCACTTCTTTGCCCTTTTCTCTGCAACAGCTTTTCTGGTTTTTCTGGCCCTCCATGGAATGAATGGAAGCATTGTTTTCACGCAATCAAGGGGAAGCATGATCCAGACTGGATGAGTCTTCTCAATTGAAGTGCTGATCAATTTTTGCACATGTCCGAAACTCACAAATACAATCAGTATCAAGGCCTTAGTGGAAACTACAGATGCCTGGTGCCATGGAAAGAGCATCGCCGCACCGGTTTCATGCTTCGAATCGACGGAAATCATCTGCGGTTGTGGCTCCTATTCCAGCTATTGATACCTTGGGCTGGAAGTGTCCCGCAGCCCAAGCTTTGCGCTCAGGTGGACCTGCAGCCGACATTTGTGTGCACTGGGCAGAGAAAACTTGCACACTAGCTGAACAACATGTCCAAGAGGCCTTCAGCAAGATGAAGGATAGATTGATCTCCATTGCACATCGTCCACCATCCGGCAGCATCCCTATGGTGTTGGCCCTTGCTGGTTCTGACACAGAGGATCATGAAGCCACCATGCGTCTTGCAGAGGTTTTGTTTCGCGAAACGATTTCAACTGCTTCGACTGCGCGGATTCATCCAAGTGAATTGCGAAGTCTGACATATGCGAATCGCAAAATCATGGAGAAACTCAGGAACCCAGACTCGACTTCAACATCTTCCAACGCAGATGCAAGTAGCCAAGAGGATCCAGATGTTGAGGAGGAGGATGAAGAACCCAATGAGGAGTTTCCGTCATTCAACTTTTCGGAAGCTCTCCAGAGGGGCAAAGACGGTCGTATTCCTCTCACGGTGCTCTTGTTCCAGGGGATGGACGCAGCTCCAAAGGATGTGCTCAGGCAGGTTCTATGTTTCTGGCATGCGCAGTGTCTGGAGAACGGCGCCCCTTTGCTCATTTTCTTAGGGTCCAGGCCTTGGAAGTATCAAAGCGCATCCTTTTTCGCATCGCTTTGTCTTTGTCTTAAAATAGGGTATACCCCAGAATAGCGATCCTTTTAGAACATGATCATCAACAATCCAATTTGGGGGTACCCTATTTTCAGCAATTTTCATATTCTGAAAGCATCCGCTGTGAAATGGCCTTGTAAAGCCAAGGTTGAAGCAGCTGCCCCCAAGCCGCCAGTTCCTCTTTGATCTTGAGGAGGATGAAACCTGGCAGAATGAAGACTCAGAAGTGTCGACACAGTCGCGTCGTTGGGCGCTAAAGTCTTGAGCCATTCTTTGCAATTATTCCTGTACTGGAATTGTCCTTGCTACGATCAGGAACAGCTTCCGTTTGTTCACGTGGATACTGTGTGCGATCCCCAAAAGACTTCAGATTGCTGAAGTTCAGAGCAGGTCGAGAGTATTTCTTAATTGCCGCAATGGCCCTGATGCTATAGCCAGACATGACGGTTGTTCAGGCAATTGCTTGATTCAACAAAAGTCTGCGAGCAGCTGCTTGACTGCCTCATCGAGGAGCTGGGAATGGCATGGAATGGCCACTTTCTGTCCTTCTGCGACAGGAACTTTGTTTTCAGTTATTTTCCAGGATTGCTCCTGTCCTCTGACGATGTGTCCAGACATCCTCAAGAGGTTAAGGCAGGGCGACATCAGAAATGTGGTATACCGGGATACCGACTGCATCATTATATCACAACAAGACTGCATCATTCCGATGAGGATAACGATGATAATGACAATCCACTCGATCTTGGGTTGGACACATCCACATTCATATTCGGCTCAGGGAGATCTATTGCTTTCAGCGGCAGAGCGTGTCCCATATTCTTCAAGCGCTCTTCTTGCTTTTCGCCTCCACCTCAGTAGTTTTGTCAAAGGTTCATGTCGTTGAATCACCTAGCACATTGACACATTGACATCAGAGTCATAGTCTTGGCATATCTTGGCTCTATATTGGTATATCCAAGGATGATGCAATGGCAGAGAGCGCAATTTCAGGGCCTCTCTTCTGCGGTCAGTTTGTACCACATGGGCGCACCAGAAGACGTAAAAAAATGGCCTCCATTTGTGCCATCTTCAGTTGGATGATACTACCATTGGGGGATGGTTATACTACCATCAATTGGGAATTCTATTTTATTCCCTATGCAAACAAAACTGCTTCTAGCAAGTTAGAGCCTTCTGCCGCCCTTTAGAACTCTGGCACAGGGATTTATATATATATAATATACGCATATACATATACATCCTTTGGTAATTTAACATTGCTATGGAAAATCACCATTAACACAAATAGGTAAATCATCATAAATCATCGAACTAAATGGGCCGTTTTGCTATGTAAAAAAACAGAGTTTTTTTTTGGGGGATGGGGTGAAGCCATTAGTTAAGCAGTTAAACCATGTTAAACCCATTAATCCATTTAGTTCATAGTCATAACATAACCTCAGTTTGACATAACGGGTTTCACATGATTTAGTCCCTCAGTTATGGTCAGTCATGGTCATTTACCTCAGTTTGTCATTACCTCAGTTTGACCATTGTTAAACCATGTTATACCCTCTGGTAAACTAACATAGCTATGGAAAGATCCACCATTTTCAATGGGAAAATCCACTATAAATCACCATTTTCAATAGCTATTTTGACATAACCAGAGGGTACATCCCATTAAAATCACCATTTTGTTGGTTAAACCTCATTAAACCACCATTAAACCACCATTTTCCTATGGTTTTGACATAAGCCATGAAAGCTCTGAGGTTTGGCGCCCCTTTGCTCCGGCTTTGCAACGATGGCAACGATGCCCCGCCCGGCATGGTGCGCACGCATTTTCAGAATGAATTTCGGCGCCGCGCCAAGGCCGCTGTGGAAAACCCATGGGTTTTCGCAAGGAAAATAAACTACAAATAGATGGTCCCCGCTTGAAGTTGCAGGGTAATCACCTGATTTTGGGCCAAAATTCCAGCCGAGATTGGCTCAAGATTCTTGACTCCCAAAATTTAGGATCCTTTAGTGCATCCCCAAAAGACTTGGCCAGGCCATGTGCAGCCAAGAAGTAGCAAAGCAGTTTCAGCATCTCTGGCCTGATGAGGTGCGCGCTACCAGGGTCACTGCACCCTGGTATCCTGGTGCCAAAATAATGAAAGTAGCTGGTAGTTATACACTATATATATATATACATGTTATCATCCCCCCAATTTTTTTCTCAAATCAACCCATTTCTGCTGCTTGAATTATGTTGAATCTCTACTTTTCTCCTTTAAAGCACCATGATTTTCGTAGGGCTCAGCGGGTCACCAGTTCACCCCCCTCGTTCCCTTGGCCGTTCGCGTCCAGGGGCGCTCCTCCGCTCCTCTGCGGATGGCAGATGCGGCGGCTGAGGCGATGGAATGGAGATGCAGCTTGGTGGCCTCGCTGCCACTCTACGAGGTGGAGAAGTTGGCGAAGGAAAAATGGAGAACCATTTATGGGAATATAACATGGGAATGACACACATATATATGATATTTAATATTTAATATATAATATATAATATATAATATAATATAATATAACTATAATACAATATAATATAATATAATATAATATAATATAGTATAGTGTAATATAATATAATATCATATCATATAATATAATATAATATAATATATATATATTTAATAATATAATATAATATAATGTAATATAATACAATATAATATAATATAATATAATATAATACAATATAATATAATATAATATAATATAATAATATATATATATGTATATATATATTATATATATATTAATCTATAGTGGAATGAATACGAGATACTGATGGGAGACAATATTGTTAGTATGTAATTCAGGGGAAAGCAGTAATCAAACCTGGCAATGGGCAATTCCCCATTGTTTATCAGAGAGGAATGGGACTGTAATAGGGATATAAGTATATGATATACCAATTATACTAGGAGAATGGCGGGGTTATCTTGAGGATATAATGTTACTCAGTTGGACATGATATTTAATGGATATGATTGGGCAATTTTAGCAATAACTATGGGGATTTAACCAACTATGATATGGATATAATCTTGGGATATAATGGGGAATCTTTGCGTGTCAGCATATTTGGGATATGATTGCAGTAGTAGATATGAATCAATGAATGTGTATCAATGGGATATGGCAAGGTATAACAATAAATATGTACATACACACACACATGAAAAATATGATATTCCCCAATTCCAGAGGATTATTTTTTCCCCTATTGTCAGACACAGCCATTTAAGGACAGAGGGAGACATGGGTTTAGGCATTGACGATCAACGAAATGTCTCAAATTTATCGCGATACAAAACATTTTTTCTTTAGTGTATCCACTATAGTGATATTTGATTTATGCTCAAGTATGATGATGATGATGATGATGATGATGATGCTGACGATGACGACGACGATGACGATGACGATGACGATGACGATGATGATGATGATGATGATGATGATGACGACGACGACGATGATGATGATGATGATGACGACGACGACGACGACGACGATGACGATGACGACGATGATGATGATGATGACGATGATGATGATGACGATGATGATGATGATGATGATTATGATGATGATGATGATGATGATGATGATGAGATGACGATGATGACGACGACGACGAGGATGATGATGATGATGATGATGACGATGACGATGACGATGATGATGACGATGATGATGATGATGATGATGATGATGAGTCTCTTCAGTTTTGAGACGTTTTGAGGATTTTCACGTTTGTGCAGTTTCCAATTCCTTGGGAGGTGTTGATGAACGGTGCATGGAGCACGGCCAAATTCTACGAGCGACTGCTTCTTGGCAGAAAGGCTGACTCCCAGCCCCTGTGGTCAGCGGTCACTGGCAGTGACTTCCGAGGCGGAGAATCCATCCTTTCCTGGAGGTGGGGGTCTGTACTGTTGTTTGTCCAGCGGTTTTGGGCTCTAAAAAATACCTTGGATAATGCTCGTTTCTCAACCATCAAATTTGGTCGTCCTCTGTTTTTGGGGCCATCTCATTTTAGCAGATTTTTTGCTGTCGCAGGTGGTTTGGCCGGTACCTGCAAGTGAAGAGGCCGGAGCTTTTGCAGATCTGACCTGCCAGCCGTGGGGATTCACTCTCTATGCAGGTCAAGCAGCGGAAAGGCCTGGACGACCACTTTCGTGCCATGCAAGATCTGTGGCGGCCTCAAAATCGGTGCAAAAACACAGCAGTTTTGCAATCTCAATGGGGGAACATGATGATAGACCATGATAAACCTTGGGATTTGGGATGATTTTGGGGGGAGCATATTTTCAAACTTTTGGCGATGCTGTGGTGTAGGTTGGATTGCCTTCAAGTCAAGCACTTGCAGAGGCCCGAAAGTATCCATATGCCATACTCAGTAGGAGGACAAAACACATGTTTTTCCGTAATTGAATTTGCAGTACTTTTCTTGCTGTCCATGGCCTTTTCTGTTGCAGGCTGCTGCACGCAATCCGACAAGTCTCTCCATCTTGTGCTTGTCGCAATATCTTCCATTTGTCAGTGTTGAGGAACCAGTGACTTAACCAGTGTTGACGAAAAATTGCCTGTGATGGTGAGGTGTGTCGAAAGCTCTTGCTCAAGAGCTCCAAGCCCTTCTGAAACAGGCACCCATTTGCTTTTCAAACCCATTCGTCATCGCTGGATTTTCATGATGACGTAAAGCACTAGACTCCAGTTCCATTGCCTCACTGATGTGGTTTTGTCTCCAAATAGTTTGCCCCAGAAATTGGATGGTTAAATACTTACATAAATATACATAAATCATGACCAATTTCATTGGTCCCTTGGCCCATTTCTTGAGCGGCCGTAGAGTCTAAGACGCCGTTCGGATTGCCAAATCAGGCCGACGACCTTGGAGATGCGAGTGAAAAAGGCTGGGCACACCGGGCACACCCCCCGGAAAATGGAATGTTCTACTTGATTGCGGCAGCAACATGTGGGAAATAGAATCAACAATCAGTTGAGAAGCCCCATAATATGGATTGTCAACACACACAGAGGTCAGCCAACTGTGGCTTGAGCAACAAAGTGCTGGTCCATACCCAACTGAAAGTAGTCGGCCGATGCAATTTGGCTCAAGCAAGTTTCGAGTTTGAACGTTTTCATTGACTGCGCCATCGCACGAAGCTGACACGAAGCTGAAGCATGGCACGGCCTGTGGCATGGCATTTGGCAAAGCTCCATTTGTTGTTCGCCCTGATGAGCATCCCCGTGGCAGTAGCAGATTGCACGAACAAAACATGCACTGCTGCGGGCATGTTTATCCAGCGGCGTGCCATTTCAGGCAAGAATTCACCTGAGGCGGGCGGAGTGGATGGACCTACATGGGTGGCATCACCTTTCAGCGGGTGCAAACGGGTGTGCCAGTCAGACTCATCTTCAGCAGAGAAGGAATTCCCTGCAGGGTTTGCTTTCCAAGATCGGAGCGTCCAGTGCTTCTCCCGCAGTGGGCATTTGATCGGTGAGTCCCACTGTGTGCATTTGATGAAGCCTCGCGCTTACAGGCGTTGCTGGTGCGGCGTGTCGTGGTGCCCTGCGGCCTGCGAAGCACTGACACTCACGGCCTTTGTGGACGACAACGACGCGAGTGGTGCCACTGGAGAAAGTGACCAAGACAGCGACTACGAATGCCTGGGTTGCTACGCTTTAGGACGGGAGAAGCATGAAGAACAAACACATATAAATGCATCAAAAAAAAGGGAAGCAAGGAAGGAAGGAAGGAAGGAAGGAAGGATGGATGGATGGATGGATGGATGGATGGAAACACGAAAGGACGAAAGCAAGGAAGCAAGAAAGCAAGGAAGCAGGGAAGGAAGGAAGCAAGGATGGAAAGAGGAAGGAAGGAAGGACGGAAGGAAGGTTCTTTGAATGCTTGCTTTGTCACTTTCCGAGATCGTCAAACAACTGCAGTGAACAATAAACATCACCACCTTAGGTGAATGTGAGAGGTGACACTAAGTATGTCAGACTTTGCTCACAAGCAACGACATTTGCGGCGTATAGCACGCTCCAAGATGCTTTGTCTGACCAAGTTGCTTTGGTGTCATAATCAATGGCTACAATGAAGATGATTACTAAGGTGAACCTATTGACGCATTTGTGTGCATCACGACCTTCAGGTGTCAACACTCCAGATGGACAGAAGATACAACATTGCAGCAGAAAACATGCCTGCTCAAGTCAGAGGCAAACTAACCGCAGGCAATATTGTACACACATCGTTGCCAAAATATAGGCAATACAGTGCGCAATTGCGGTCTTGTGTGAACCTACTGACAAAAGTGACAATTTGGAGCCTTCATGCTGTAAGCATGCCTCGATCGCGCCTCTTCCGTTCAAAGCAGCGGTTCGATGAAAGCACCAGACTGTGCGCGACAAAGCACGTTCCCGGTTCCCGCTTCGGTGCCCCCCCCCCCCGCCATGGTCCCCCCGGTACCTCCAGTGCCATTTGTGTGCTATTTGCAGCATTTCAGAACCACAACACAGCACCCTACTTGCAGCCTTTGAAAGCCGTATGCTACCTACATAAGACCTACGTGCTGTCCATATAGTAACATGTTGCATCTATATACATGCTGCTTTTCTACCTGGTGTACCTATATATTGCAATGAAACTCTGCCATGATATTTGACAATTTGCAATGATTCCCTGTATAACTGGTTTTTGGCGATTTTGTTTGGTTGGAATTTCGTTGGGTCATTGTGGCAAAAGGTTTTGCCACAAGATTTTGGCTAAATTTCGTTGATATACCATACAACCATACACACTCCATGACACGTGAAAAGCAAAAAGACCCGCTCACCGGTGGGATATTCTAAGAAGCCACCCAAACATATCCAAACTCTCAACGAATTCTCAACGAATTCTTACCGAATCGTTCAAAATGTATGGCAAAATGTACGGCAAAATGCGTGGCAAAATGTATGGCAAAATGCGTGGCAAAATGGAATGCCACAAGTTTTTTGCCATGATGGCCACAACCCCATACTCGTTTATACAGGTCCCATTGCAAATCATGTAGAGAGGCATTAGAACCTATATGCAAGCTATAGCGAATCTATATAATATTCATCAGTTGCCTATGGTTGATGTATTACCCGTCTTATTTTCATACATAGAACTAATATAGTACTTCTATGTACTTCTAGCGTAGCTATATAACACGTATGTTGTATTTGTATATATATATATATTATACGTATAAGTGTATATATACATATATATATATATACATACACACTGGCATCTATACTCGTCGTGTGCAGCATCAAAGACCACCAGAACTCCCACCCCCCCACCACAGGGAGGAGGCAACTACACACACTACTTATCCATTGTAATTACTTGTATTGTGACATTCATGTTGCTACGCTGTGCACTCTTCGTGGTACGTGAGTTGATCCTTTTGCTGCTACGTTCCTTGTGGTTCATGTACATGAAGTGACATACGTGTTGCTGAGCACATCCACCAATTAGCATTCAGCTTTGTCAGCGTTCGCTTCGTACAGACAAGAACGGAAAAAACTTGTTGAATGTCAAGCCAGGGGATTGTTTGATATCAACACAGACCAGTCATGGCTGCCGTGAAACAAACAGACACCGAGTGGCTGTGGAGGTGCGCGTTTACAGGGCGACCGGCCGCTGTTGGATGGCGTGTCTGCCTTCCCGAGGCTTTGCCTCCCTTCTCCCAGCTTGCCCTTTGGTGGATGGTGTGTCCACATTCCCGAGGCCTTGTCCCCCTTGTCTCCCAGTTTGTCTCCCAGCTTGTCTCCCTGCTTGTCTCCCAGCTTGTCTCCCCTTCTTGTTTCCCTTTGTTGGATGGTGTGTCCGCCTTCCCGTGGTCTTCTCTCCCTTGTCTCCCAGTTAATCTCCCAGCTTGTCTCCCAGCTTGTCTTCACCGAGAAATGCGCATACTTTCACAGAACTCCGGGATTGAGAATGATGTTATCTTTCACCTTCTTCCTCCGATGTTTTCAACACATCCATTTTGACAGTCCTATGCTGCTTGATTCGAGTGTTTGGAACCAAATACTTGCACCCCCATCAGATGTTTCCTTCATCGTTTTTCGGCATCTAGCGTTGCGACAAAGCGAGCGAAACGGGAAAAAATAAACGTGAAGTGGTTTCCGGCACTTATTGCAGACATTTTCACGATTCCTGTCGCTGCTATTTCATGTGTTTGAGCCTGTTCCTCAAAACTTGAGCCCGCCAACTGTTTGGGGTCTACCGTGGTGTAAATTCTTGTTTATTTGATCAGTGCGATCAGTGTCTCCTGTAGGACAGGATGATGATGTTGCTGCTGCAGTGAATGTAGATGCTAAAGATACGACCTGTGTGAATTGGGCACACAAAAGTCCATGTCAGAGTGGCCTGCCGTTTTTTCGGATGCGCAGCAACGAGATGTCGGTCGAGGAGTGCTTCGAGTTCTGTCTGTCAAAAGGGTTGGACCTCTTCGGCTTGGTGAAGGGCGTGGAGTGTCGTTGCGGCGCGTCGCGTTTGAACCGCGGCGTCTGGCGATCAGCAGATCCACGGCCTGGGTTGGAGTTGGTGGACTCCGACAAAATCGGAAGCTGTGCAACAGACGAAGCATGTCCTCTCCGTGTCTATCGATGGCTGGGGCCCTTCGTCTCTGGTGGCTCTGTCCCTGAACATCTCATGATGCCAAGACTTGAAGAGAGTGTGTTGGTAGATTCAGTTGTCCAAGGCCGACTGTTGAACGAGGGAGATGAAGAGGATGGGCCAGGAGGCTTGCTTGATGCCGATGCCCAGGAGATTGAACCTGCATTGACGCAGCATGGAGGGAATGCCAGTTGGGCAGAGGGCCCTGCATGGCACAGATTATGCGATGATCGTGATGGATGTCAATACGCTCGTCCTTGGGTTGAACGAACCACCGTGGCTCCAGAAGGAATGACACCAGAATGGAGAGAGTATGTGATTGTGCGGTACAAGCATGACCCGGAGACTTCCACTCCAACGATGAGGGAGGCTTTCGATGCGGCTGCAGCCGAGTGGCGGCGCCATACGTGCGTCGCCTTGATCGAGGACCCGAACGCAGGGTATCCAAGATTTAAAATTAAAAAAATTTTTATTGTTTTTTTTTGGTTGTTTTTGTTTTGATGTTTTTCTTGTTTTGTTCCTCGTCTGAGGTATCCGTACATCTCGGTGCAGAAGAAGAGCAGCTGCTGCTGTGCCACCCTTGGACGGCCTTCCCATTCGAGCTACGTCAACCTGGGATGGTGCGATACATTGAACCACAAAGGAAACATCATCCACGAGATTGGACATTCTTTGGGTACCTCGATCTTCCAATGACAAGATTTTTCCATGCCATTTTCCAGGTATTTTGATTTTTCCCAAACTACTAGAAATTTCTGGTCGTTGGAATCTCCAGGTATGTATCACAAGCAGATGCGGCCAGATGGTGCAAACGAGTATGACGGCCACGGACCACATCTTCAAGTCTTTTGGGAGAACGTCGACAGTTCTTGGAAGTCGCAGTACGAACCGAGGGAAGCCGTCTATACAGGTTCTCAAGATGACACTCTAGCACATTTGGCGGTGGGAACAGATCCTCAAGTTGGATATGCTCCGTATGATTTCGACAGCGTGATGCACTATTCTCGCTGGGCTTTGCGAAACTCTGATCATACAATCAATGATGGCTATTATTTCAACACGATTCCTTCAGAGTACAACTCCTTGACGGGACAACGAAAGGGTTTGTCCGAAGGTGATATCAGACAAGCAAACGATGCATACCGATGCAGGCTCCTTGGAGAAACAACCACCACCACTACAACGACAACCACGACTGTGGCGATCCCGGCTTGCATGGAGAAGGGCACGAGGTGGACCCCGCTGAACATGGCTGGCCAAGGCCGCTCTGTGGAGCCAAAAGTCGAGCAATGCATGCAACGTTGCACTTCAGTGAAAGGATGCGCCCATTTCTCCTGGTGGATTGATGGTGGATGCCACCTGCAGGACAGCAGTGCCACGGGTGTCTCGGACCCCCACCCCACCTCTGGACCTCCAACCTGTTCTTGCTACCAGAATCAGAAGGGCACGAGGTGGCACCCGCTGAACATGGCTGGCCAAGGCCGCACCGTGGAGCCAAAAACCGAGCAATGCGGGGAACGTTGCGCTTCAGTGCAAGGATGTGCCCATTACTCCTGGTGGAATGATGGCGGATGCCACCTGCAGGACGGCAGTGCCACGATCGTCTCGGACCCCCACCCCACCTCTGGACCTCCAACCTGTTTAGACATGACGACAACCACCACCACTACAACGACAACCACCACCACCACCACCACCACCACTACAACGACAACCACCACCACTACAACGACAACCACCACCACAACAACGACAACCACCACCACCACAACGACAACCACCACCACAACAACGACAA
>Ga0126342_10012688_pt1 | contig 15004 bp, 10 predicted proteins | sample Cyp1metagenome_FD_92528 | JGI IMG/M metagenome (GOLD analysis project Ga0126342, IMG submission 92528) | Coral microbial communities from Lord Howe Island, Old Settlement Bay, Australia - Cyphastrea 1 metagenome | ecosystem: Host-associated > Invertebrates > Cnidaria > Coral ...
GAATCGTTGAGATCGAGATCAGGTTGCCAGCATTGCCAGCATTTGCCAATGGCTTTGCCAGCGCATGTGTTGCACACACACTGCAATTTAGCCACGCGAAGGTGCTAAGACTTTTGAACCTTCGATGCGCAGCCGCTTTGGAGCCTCTGGCCTGTCTGGTGTGCTTGTCTCCGGCTTTGCCTCGGACGTATCAACTTCTTTGGCTTTGGAATCCTCTGCTTGAAGCTCCTTGAGTGCTTCTGGCGTCAGAACGGAAGCTCCAATGCCCTTCTTCTCTTCATATGGCTGAGACATCTGCAATAAAAAGTTTCCAGCTGCTTCCACTGCAAGATCCGTGGCCATAAAAACATGCCCTGGCTCCAAGAAATGCCGGATCCAATCTGGGATTTTTGAGCGCTTGTCGCTTCTAGCATACCGCTGGTCTGCAAAAATCATCACACCGTAGTCACGTTTGGAACGAATGACTCGGCCTAGACACTGTGATGCTTGCCGCATCGCGTCAAAATTTAGAAATTCGGACTCCTTGATATCATAGTGCTGACGGAGGAACTCCAACCTGGCTCTCAGCTCCCTTGACAATGTGTATTGGAAGGGCACACCAAACAGAACGACACAACGGCCGTAATGTCGATCAAAGTCGATTCCTTCAGCAACCTTCCCACGTGCCACAGACAGAAAAACGGCTCCTTGACCAGAGTCACATGCCTGACGATACAGGTTCAGTGCATAGGTCGTGGCCACCACATCCGCAGTCTCGATGAAGAGGAGCTTGTGCTGCAGCACCCTGGAGATAACACCAGTCTCATACCATTTCTCCAGAACTTGCTCCAAGTAGCGGTAGGAGGTGAAAAAGCATACAAGGCCATCAGGAATGGTCTGCACCAGCTGCTCCAATAAGCTGCCATAGTTCTGAACCACACTGGGATCCTCTCGCAGGCTAAACCGCGATGAGATAGGCACTTGGTCAGGCCCATGGGTCACGATCAATGGACACAGGCATTTCCTTTCCATAGTGATGGAGAAGGACTCTGTTGCCACCACATTGGACATGCCCAAAATCTTTGGATACATTTCCAGAGGCGAAATGGTACCAGAGGTCAAGACAACGGACTGATATCGCTTCAGCACAGGTCTGATGGCAATCGAGGCATCCAAGCATCTCAGAATTAATGTTGGGTCGTAGATACCTTGTGCCTCCGGATAGGGATCCACAATAATCGTAAAACCCTGAGAATATGTACCCAGCAGAGTGACGAAGTCCGCAACCTTCGTGATTGGAGTAAATTCGTCTAAGTTTGCCACCTGCAAGGTATTCAACAAAGAGCGAAGACGTTCATGGCAAAATTTCAATGACTTGGAGTCAACCTCAGCATCCTCTTCCAACTTGTGCGAAATCGAGAGAGGGCCCTCGCATTGCGCGCGCTCAACGTGTAAGTAGCGTCGGAAGAAGTTTACAACACGTCGAAGCAAGGCGACAAAATGCTCAGCCCGGCGGATGTTCCCGGGAACGGCCTCCGTGACTAAATCCTCTGGTAGGACTGGGCTCTGCAGCTGGTCAGCCATCGCATCATCGATCTGCCCAGCTTGTCGCAAACCCTGGACCAGCCGCTTGTACTCCTCCTGAAGACGTGATGCATCATCCCTTTTTACTCGGTCGATTTCATTTCCCAGCCTTGTCAGATTGCCAAAGGACTGATCCAGCCTTTGGCGATTCAGCTTCACGCTGAGCGACTCAATGCAAACATCGTCAATGTTGTGCGCCTCATCAAAGACCACAATGCTTGGTTCAGTTGCAGTGGCGGGACCTTGGCGACGGGCAGCAGGCAAGCTTGGAGCTCCTCCTAGTGAGGAAGCCATTGAGACCTTCGGGTCTAAGACGTACTGGTAGTTGAGAACTACCACGCTGGCTGCATGGATAAGACGTCGGGCTGCATAGTATGGACACCAGCCGAAGCCCTCTTCTAAGCCTTTTGCCCTCAAGTCCTCAATAGTATAGATGCCTGTCTCTAACAGCTGCGACTGATGGTTGAGAGCAGCTTCGTACTTCTCGAAGTGTGCGCAACCACTTGTTTTGCCTTTCTCCCGGGCCCATGGTGCAGTCAGTTGTCGGCACATCTCGTCCACGCGTTCTCTGTCGCCTTCTTTGCTGACCTCTGGGTGCACGCACATGTTCCTTCTGGCACTGAGGCCGACTGCAAGGATATGTCCAGCTGCAAGCCCTGCCGGCGAAGCTTCATCGCCGCTGCCTGAAATCTCTTTGGCCAATACCTCCACTCGGAAGTCGATCACCTTTCGAAGCTCCTCCAAGGCTTTACTCATCTCTGGAACTGTCCGCGTGCAGTAAACAAGGCGTCCCACTTCAGGGTGTGCCCATTGATACGAAGTGATCAGTGAAAAGAGGGTCACGGTTTTACCTGTGCCAGTTGGCATTTCCAGGACACTGTTGCCCTTGGCATCTAAGGCCCGCTTAAGCTCGCACATATATCGATACTGCTCCGGGTAAATGCTGTCATATGGGAAGAACACCCGGAGATCGCCGATGAAGAAAGTGAAGCCCATTCTTTGACTGCTCAAAGGACAAATCCTGACCAGGGGCAGACTCCTATACACTCGCCTCTGCAGTGGTACTGGTGACTTTCAAAATCTGCAACTCAATGCCTCGCCTGCCATGGCCTCGCCTGCCATGATGCCTACTGATCAAGAACCCTTGAGACCCTTGAGCTAATGAAGCAAAGATTTCTTCTGCCCAGTGAACAGTTTGGTCAAACAAGCGTTTGGAGCAAGTGTCCTCCCTAGAGGTGGAATAACGATGAATACCCTGAATACCCCAAATGCACATCAGTCATAGATTTGTGGGTGCTGGGATGGCCAGAAAAACATTCAAGGTTGATGAAGTTTGTAGGTACCCTGGCTGCTTACTCGACAAATCCAGGATTAAAAGATATTAAAAGTCCAATGAAAGTCATCCCTCCACTTGGCCAGACACACTGTGGTCACATATGACGCTTCACAGGAAAATGCCGAGTCTACATGCAAAGTGTTTTGCGGCTGAGAGCCAAAAAGCACATGAAAGGAGCATTTCCGCGGCAACAGGCTGTTGCGGCATTTGCTGACAACAGAAATGCTACAGGTGCCGTGCCCCTAGAAACAAACAGCCAGTCACACAGGAAGAAAATATGGCCTGTTGCAAAATATTATTATGCTTTGTTTCAGCAATCTGCACATATGCGCAGCATCGAGTTGCACCTCACTTCTGCCGCTGAAATACTTGGGAAAGTCTTTCAGGTCCTTTCAATCTTGAAGATTTGGAACGACGTTGTTAAATTGGTGCAGCACAGCAATTGCTGGCTGGTGGCTTCCATAAAGCTGCAACCATCGCCCCAAAAATGCATGACCTGCTGGGCCCCAAGGGAGAAAGTCCTCTTTATGATGCGCTGGCGCTGCCACATGCTCCATGTCTTTCCTGGCTTTTGTCTCACAGAGTCGCCCAGCACAAACAATTTTTAGTAACCTGCGACACGAGGTTTCCCTTCTTACCCCTTGACGTGAGTGCCGGGCACCAGCTGCCGAAAAACGTACAACTCACATCTTTGCTGGATCTAAAACTGCGAGTGTGACTTCAGGTATCTATAGAAAATCCTTAAGCCGAATCATAGGACTCAGGATATATCACAATATTATGGTTGTTATGGTTGCTGTAACCATCTGTAACTTATCAACCTCCATGTTTCCATGTGGCCAACCACGACAAGCACCGAGAAAAATCTACGAAACGCTAAGCCGCTAAGCGACTCATCGCGGACGGACATGAAGTCGCCACAGCAGATCAATAGGTCGATGGTGATTCCCTGTTTGGCGAGTTTCCTCGCCGGGGGGCCAGGGCTTTTTCTTGGGATTGGGCCAGGGCTACAGTGTACAGGATACTACAGGATGATTGGAACGAAAAGGTTTTTGGTTTTTTTGGGATTCGCAGTTACAGTCTACATAGACTATGACTATTATGATGAATGTGGAACCAATCGTAGAACCCAAATGTATTTTTTCGCATTACTTCTACATAGTTCTTCATCCATGCCCGCATGTGACAAACGCACACCATGAAGCTCAGTAAGCCCACAATGAATTGAGTCGTCATAAGCCCACACCCAGTCCTGACAGCTTCATAAACCCTGTCCAACTCGCCGTAGCACGAGCCAACAACCTTGGGACATGGCGCAGCAGTGAGTGATTAGTTAAAGGTCATCTTTACAGGAAATCACATGAAATTGCAGGGTTTTCCACTACATATGAGGGAAAACAAATATGAAAACAACATTTTTTTCCTTAAACACGTCCCTTAATTATTTATGGTGAGTGGTGAGGCTGTTGTAAGGTCGCTCAAACATTCCAAACAAATCCGATCACATGATTGACTTGGCCATGGTACCCCCTGTTTAACTCTACCCGTGAGGCGTCAGTGGCATGTGATACTCATGATATCTGCATCACCAAGTGGCACCAATCTTCATTCTAGATCACCTAAAAGCCAACACATAGCAAGCATGGGCAGAGATCGGGCTGATCATGCTGATCTGACAGGACATGAACTGGGACAAAAGCTCCCTCAACGACCACAGAATGTGGTACAGAATCCATGATTCCAACATATACCAAAACCATATAGGACCACTGTCAGCTGGGTTGCGCTTGTCCGGCAGGTTGCTTCATGAGCCTGGTTGCCTGCCACAACGAAGCTGTCTACTCTGCCACATCATTGGAAGGCCAATTCTAACCTGAATGAAATATTTGTGCATTTTGTGGCGGCCTGGATCTGGCGAAGGAATCTGAAGTCTGTGTTTCAACATTCATGCCACCCTTAACGCGTCCTAGAATCCACATGCTTTCCACGGTCAAATAAGGTTTGTTAGGGGCCTGAAGGCTCCTGGTTTGACAATGTTTGACCCACATCCATCTTCGGCCTTCGCATTCTCTGATCATCCAATCTCTGCTGGCTCTGTGGTCGCAAATAGGGGCGTGTCAATCCCAACCGTGTAAAAAATGTGGATGATGATATGTGTTGATGATCACAGGGCTAGAAAAGAATCTCTGGTGAGGTTGTCCTTTGCCCGGGAATAATATCCTCGCAAAGGCAACACTTTGATTTTCAAACAACAAATCATGAACCTTTCGTCCCCAACCTCAATCAATCTACCTTCTGATCAGCCTTAGCATTTCGTTCATCTCTTATGAGTGCATGACTCTGTGGAATCTCACCTTGCCTTTTATATGTGAAAATTGTGCAAGTATGTGCAGCTGAAACTGAGCCAATCCACAAGCATGGTCTCTGTGATTCAGGTGATCTAAGGCAATCCGTCCCAGCTGCAAAACACAAACGGCAACACGCAAATGCAACGCATCTGCCACTTTTATTCACGTTAGATGTGACATAGTCACACAAATTTTAGTAATGTCTGAGGCGATCGAATCTAATCGGAGTCGCATCTATCCGCTCGTGTGGCAGTGCTGTAAAGTATCTGTGAAGTTTATGCGAACAAAGCATGGAGCAGTTGACCCATGACCGCCATGGCCCGACAAGTGAGAGTCGCTTCAAAATCGGCTCCTCAGAAGCGAAAGTGCCTCAGCTGGACGTCATGTCATTGGCCACCATGCTGCAGGCATAGATGTCATCTGATGTTGCTTGGCTCATTTGGCTCGTGGTGTGTTTGGTTTCAACATGTTTCAAAACAGTTCTACAGTTGAAGTTTAGCTGAAAGGGAGAATAAACACGTTGGAACTGGCAAGGCAACACACCCAATGATCGTCGAGAAGCAGCAACACTGGCAGCACCAGCGATAAATGCGCAGGCAGTGGTACCCAATAGCTGCTGCCTGTAGCGCTTTGGAGGAAGTCTGGCCGCGAGGTCCGTTCCGGAGGCGTTACATTGAACAGGATACTGCTCGTACTCAGGCCACGTCTCCGCCTTGGCTCAGGCACCAGGGCTGAAGCACGTGCAGTTGCAAAAAATAGTGGGAGCTACTCAATGTATTGGCTCCCTGTCTCCACACTTAGCATTCCTACACAGCAGGACCACCAAAACTTATATCGTACCTGAGATGAAAATCATTAAACAGCACGAAAGCTCAGGTCTACAGCCCCTTGCCACTTGCCAAGATGCAAACAGGTTCAGCATTGAAATCGTGGAACGCCTATCGATATGTTCGGTATACTCGCAACCTGCATGCGTTTAACATGTTTGAATGGGAAGGGTCCTTAAGTTTGACCCATAGCATCCTATACCCGAACGGATATGGCCATGGTTTATGGGGAGACCCACTCTCAACCCACCTCAAAATAGGTTTCAATATGTTTCAAACCGCATATGTCATAGTCATATAGTGGTAATTTAAGATATCTTTTTATATCTTGTTAAAAAATAAATCTATAAAATATAGTGTAGTTACTATAGTTGGCATGATCTTCACCAGTGATCCTACAATGGGAATGGGAAATCATGGGAAGCCAACCATCACCTTTTCACCCGCCTGGGACTCCCTTGCCCAAGGCAAATCCGTGGGGTCCCCGTGCGTGGTTGCTGAAGCGCCAGTCGATCTTCTGCGCATCCATCCTGTCATAGAATTGGATGATGGGAAAATTTACAGGAAAGCCCTATATTTGATGGTAAAAACCATGGTTTCCTGTAGATTTTCCCTTAAACCAATCCAATGATCCTGCCTGATACCCTCTGGTGAACTAACATAGCAATGGAAAATCACAATTTTTAATGGGAAAATCCACTATTTCTATGGCCATTTTCAATAGCAAAATGTTAGTTCACCATCCTGACAAAGTTGAAAAACAACCCAAATCAGAGGAAATTTGGAAGTTTACAATGTCCAATTCTCAGCAATGTTTGCACAGTTTTTAAGACTAATTTTCTAGTAATGTCTAAGGAAATTCTGGGACAAGCATGCCGAAGCCATGCCAATCAAACGTCACATCGAAATGTACACAAGGCAAACAACAAGTACAACAAAATACAACAGGTCACAGGAAAACACTCACCGTTGTCATGTCCCTGTTTTAGTTTGGAACTTAGCCATTGCATGGCTATGTTGTGGTCAATAGACTATAGACCCATTGACCTTTCCAGTGGCCAGAAAGCCGAGCATCTCCTGAGCAAAGTCCTCAGGATTTGGGGGTGCCCCCATGACTATGGAAACCCATGGAAACCTCCATGCCCCATATCAACATCATGAACCATGAATCATGAACATGCTTCTTGATTCATTATCAAGTCTGGAATTCCAGGAGCGACGCTATGGGCGACTTGCGACAATTTGGCTTTGCTGTGCACAATGCAAGCTGGAAAGCTCCGCAAAACAGCGAATGCCAAGCTGTCATGACTGAATGAACATTACATCGTCAGAAAATCTCAGCCCATACGTCATGAATCGTCATAATATATTCTTACGAGTTGATCATGCATAGTTCCAATAGTGTTCCATTGAACAAGGAGGATGTCACCATGACCCCGCAAGAATCCTGAAGGATCCAAAAGGCCCAAGGCTCTACTATCGTGTCTTTGGGAACTTCTTGATCCAAATCGCCGTTCTCGATGAGAACTCGGCACTCCGTGTTGTAGTTGTTCGGTGCGGCAATCTTTGCATCGTACCTGGTGAAGCTCTGACTGTGTTGACCATCTTTAGATGATCTGCTATCCCATGCATTAGAGGTTGGGAATTTCCATTGCTCCATCGGAGGTATGATTTAAGGTATGATATCCAGGATATATATATACACAGATTATGCAACTATATATTATATGATCGTAATCGCATATATATATATATATCCCACAAAGATCCACAAAGAGTGTCACAGTAAATGGGCAGGAGATCTAAGATATAAGTGACATTGGATACGGTGTGTATATGCAAATGTATCATGTAAGTAAATTATATAAGTAAATATATCAACAATAACAATATATTTATTTAAACACACACACACACCCCTGATATGTATATAACACTTAACATATGTGATAAGTAGTCAACATAAAACACATGTGACAAACACGGAGTGCACAATCGAGCGGCTCATCCTTGGGAACGCGCTTGGCAGAGTTGAAGGGTTCAGCTTCGGTGGTGGGTCTGGAGTGCAGCAGCCCATGGAAGGTGCAAACGGCCTGAAAAAATCGATCTGGATCTGCATGGCATGGCTGTTAGGAGTCAAATCAACTGGTGAATACTTGAAGAATTTGGTCTCTGAAGCTTCCAATCTGAAGGTCGGGTAGACTATGGTAGACTGTAGAGAAGGCAGAATTGTTTCCAGCATTCTGCTGCTGACATTGCAAACTTAAACTACAGCATGAGAAAATCCAAGAGAAAAGAGTCCATGTCCAAGCTCTTGTGGTAGCCTGCACTGGATGACCTGCACGCACATGTTCCAAACAGCTTTGACCACCCAAGCAGTAGCCAAAAGCTCCCGCCAAGCCCTTCTTCACTGCAGGATGCTGGAAGGCTTTCCTCCGCCGGAAAGGCATGCGGGGTCCATGGATCTTCCAGGATCTTCCTATAATCCCTTCCCCCTATTGCTGAACCACCCCCAAATAACAAAAACTAGGGCTAGGGTCCGTCTCCAATTTTGGAAAATTTGAGGTTGGCCTATTTGAGTTTTAATTGATCCCTTTAGAAAACAATTTAAAAATGAAGCTACCATTTCAGGGTTTCACCCCCTAATAATAAAAACTAGTCAACCCCGGGGTGCTTTCTTTTCATTAGGGTCCGTCTTTTAAGGTCGAAAAAAGACAGTATTATATATTAAGGTTTTCAATTTAATATTAGGGGAAAGCTTCGAAATCCAATTTTTGGCAATATTCCAATTAGATTTGAAAAGGAAATCAAATCGATTTTGAAATTTTAAATTTACAATTAGGGGGAAGCTTAGCACCCGAATAATTAATACCACCAAATAATAAAAACTACCTGAGGTGTTGATTATTTGGGGGGTGTAGTATTAGGGGGAAGAGATTAGTTTGGAGCTTGGGCAGTTGCTCCATACAATAATCAATAATATGCAAAGTGCAATGATATGCAATGATCTTTCTGGCTCAGGAGTGGCGTAAAAATGATACCAACCTGAACGTGAAGCCGGTGAAACAACGGGAAACATGACATGATCTCAAAGCGGTGCCTGGAATTTGCATTCCTAATGGGGAGAAGGATGGTAACCTAAGTGATTTGGGGAAGCCCCAATTGGAGACGCTCCTATGCACACCGAACAGCTGGGGGATCGCTTCTCAACCAGCCGATAAACCTGTGGGCTGTTCACACACCATTCCACTAAGAAATAATCCAAATGATCGCTATTTGGTGAGGAATCCGCCTAATTCATCAACCTCAGGGTTCATTTAATTAATCAGCATCAATCAGCCATTTTTTGGATAAATTGTCCTACAAGCCACTGAAAATATAGGGATTTCCTGATTTCCCAGCCAGCCTAATGTTTCCTGAGTTGACATTGGCTGAGCCAAGCTTCTCCAAGTATGCCTTCATCATATCCCGCCAGCCAGCTGGGTCGCAAAGGACCCGACGCATTTGAATGAACCCACCCAGAAAATTCCGAACCAACTGAAAGTCTACTCTGCCTGGACACCCCAGGACTGCTCAGGGGCACAGGATGTCATGGTGACCTCTTTTTTTGAAGGATGGTAACGGCATTACGGGATGCAGTGCGGGATGCTTCACGGGGAATATCAATCCTGGATTAAGTAGTATCAGCCTGTATCAGCCGTCGTTGAAGGATGTTGAAACGGGATAATGCCCCAAGAAAATAACCCTCTGGCAATCAAACATGGCAATGGAAAGCACATTATATATATATATTATTAAAGAATAATAGATAGTTCATCCGGGTATGTTGCAACAAGTCAGGTTTTGATCTATATAAGTTGCAATCAAAACGGCCCCCCAACAAGCAACCCAGTTTTCTCTCCTGGTAACACGCCTTGTGCATCCTTTGGCATAGCATTGAAGAACAGGTCCAACTCTTGCCTCGATTGTTCGTCTTTGGATTGGGGGGATTTTGCAAAGAGGATGGTAGAAGATACATCGACGACTTAAGGTAGTTAACTACTCCCAGAAAACATCATTGATTTATTGAAGGATTCACTCCCTCGGCATTGTTTAGCCTGCACAATCTAAATGCATGATCAGTTAATTATGTGCGTATAGCATGTATGATTACATAGACTGAGAGAGAGAGAGAGAGAGGGCGACGAAAAAAAACAAATAATAAAACAACTTTCATAAAATGGGTTGCTTGGTGGCACCCAGAATATGGGTAAACCTAGCTGCGGGCTGTACTCCGAGGGATTTCGCTGCAAGAGATTCTCAGCTTTGGCGCAAGCGTGAAAGCCATCTCGATCGACCGGTCGTCCGGAGACCCTTGCCCTGTCGTAGCAAGTAAAAGAAGGAGTCTCCTGGTACAGATCCACGGCCACGCCCACATAGCCCGCCCTGAAGTTGAGATGGTCAAGAGTTTTGGAGAACTACCATGAAATGGCAGATGTTCAACAGTTTCAGTCAGTTTACAATGGTGTTTACAATGGTGTTTACAATGGTGTTTACAATGGTGTTTACAATGGTGTTTACAATGGTTGCTTGAAGTATGCTTGAACTATCCTGCTCTGGCCTTGCAATGAAGCACGCTTGATCCACATCAAACTGTTTCAGGCCACAGTAGTTGTGGTGGACCAGAATCACCGGTCTAGGATCACGACCCTTGACATAAGCGATCCGCCCGAACTTGTAACAGTAGCCCCCAAAAGTGATGGGAAACTCCTCCACGATCAGGTCCCCAGGCTTGGCCTCCGCACCAAAGCTTCTCCAAGATTTCGGGACTTCGGGCACAACATCATGACAATTCATGTATATGATCATATAACACTAGGGGTTGAACATTATTATATAACATATGTGATCAAACCGTTGAAATATGTTGAAATAACTTGTGAAAAAAGCACACCATCTCATTTTTGAAAAACACCGGCCAGTTTGTGACTTGGTTTGGTGAGCCCAAACAATTTTTTGCTAGCCGTGGGAAAACCAAAGAGAAGGCCGATGCAAAATGGTACCTGGGGTGACTGCAAAGAAACAGGGGAACCATCCTCCTTTAAATTAAGCTGACCCCCCCCCCATACAACTTTCTAGATAGAAAACCGGTGCCCCTACCGACATCTAGAAATTCAACTTTAAAAACTGACCCCCCCAAAGGAGCATACGCGTTTTTGAATAAATATACTTGTGGTTCCCCAAGGGAATCAATTCCCCCAGGCATCCGTTGTTTTCCTTAATGCGAGCTCCTAAAATTCAAAGTATTCTGCACAAATCTTTGACTCCATAAGCCCGCTATGTACAAGTATCCCACGACTAGAAAATTATGAAAATTGCATTGCGAAGGGTATCCAAAATTAAGGTGGAATCTTCAAAATCTCTAGAAAATCAAAACCCTAGGGTCCCTATAAAAGCAACACAACCACTTGTGCCCATAACATAGCCAATAAATAACCACTAGTTAGGATTCCTGGAAAAAATGCAATTTTCTGTGATGGGAGTGCCATCGGTTTCCCAGAGGAAATTCCAAGGTGGATGGGGGACCTATTTTTTCGTTCGAATACTTTTTGTGCCCCCCCCTCATGGACCTTTGGACACAGTTCTCCTCCAGCATTTTTTCTCGGATTCTCCAAATTGGATTGTTCGGCTAGAAAATAATTGAATGACATCATGGAGCATCCATCAAGAGTCATTCCATTCCGCCGTGTTCAGTTCGCACTGGCTTGACTCTGAGTAGCTCAAGCTTGGGGATGCCAGTGGTAACAATTCCCCAGAGGCCCCCTTGCGGCCTGGTCCTTTGGAACTGGCTTCAAGTTCTTGGGCGTAACATACTGGTCACTTGCCAAGCTCGACTGGTCCCCGCCGCACATGGCGCTCACCGCCGCGCTAAAATGCGGGGGTACGAATGTGAGCAATCTTGAGCCCAGGTATCACGAAATGTGTCAAATTCGCTAGCACCCCTTGAAATGAAGCTGAAGGATACGTCGTGACCAAAGGTCTCAATCCTTGTCCGGACCTTTGAATGCCAAGGAGCCCCTTTCACGAGTTGGTGGTTTGGTTTCACCCCTCCGGAAAAGCCATGCAGTTTGGATCATCCTCCATCATCCTCCCATTTTTAGGCTGCAAAATGCAATATTTGAAACCATCAGCCAGTTCACCTTGACTTTGGCATACTTTCTGGCTGAATTTTAATAATTCACTAACCTGAGCAATTGGGGATGGCTTCCCCAATCCTAATCCATATTCCAGTGACATCACGATGTGCCACAGTAGCTCCAGGCTTCCGAACCATGGAGACTTTTTAGCGCCCTGCGGAATCTGGCAGCATGGCCTCTGACCAAGCCAGCTGTCATCAGCTGTCCCTGGTGAATGGAATGAAGGACATTGAAGGACACGTCCGAACCCATCTTTAATGTTCGAAAACATGCTAACGCGCTGTCCTGTACTATATTATGCATTATTATGCTGTATTCCAACCCAAGAAAAAACAGAAACAGAACAGTAGTTTATCAATAGTCCGACAGGATCATACTTTTCTACCTTTTTGACGCCTCGTCCAAATTTCGAACTTCGCTTGACCCAACTGTCACTGCCTAAGCGCAGCAGTGCCAAAAGCTCCTCATTGCACAGGAAGTGGCATGGGGATGTCGAATTAATGAAGATAACACATATGTGAAACCGCGTGAAACCAGCAGCTCAGCAGTGAAATTGTGCTCTTGTAGAATGAGTGTGAACAAGGAGCTTTTACATGCTTTTACATCTTTTACATTCTTTTACATCCCTTTAACCTTAAAGCAACATAAGGAAGGATTGGCCAAGAAGTAGGTCAAACTTTCTGTACTACAGTAATGATCAATAATCCAGATCATGTTTCGCATACAACATTCATTATCATAATTACCATCATTAAATTATCTGCCTTTAGCTCTTGCTGCTTGCATATTGTGGGCATGCTAACATGTAAGTGAAACACACCAGCGCAGAAAAAGTTGCTAAACAGGTGTGACGAAGGAATATCCCACACGATCGCAGATGCCAGCCTCAACCTCTTCTGTATTGAGGTCCTTCAAAAGGCCAAGGCTTACGTAGCCTAAGTCGCACACAATTGCAGTTCAATTTGTGTCCTTTAGCCATCAACTCTTGCATGTCTAAGTTTGGAATCCACCATTTCAACATATTTCAACATGGTTCAACAATGTCCAACGATAATCTCTGGTTGACGTGTTCAACCCAAGGAAGCTACCAGCCTAGCATTCCCCTGCAGCCGGCCCTTGATGGCCCTTGGGCATCCCTGGGTGCCGAACCATGCCAGGCCAATGTATTCTTCAGCACGCCCAGCTGATGTTCCTGTCGAGTCGATCACTCGATGCTCACAAATTGCTGGTGAGTAACTCAATTTCGAGCAATTTTTTGAGCAACCATAGCAACCCAACTTTGGTGGTGAGTAATTTTCAGCGCCAACCAATTCGGTGTGGTTTGGCTCAAACATTGGTACCATATTGGCATCAAATCTGCTCACACATTTCGCCGGAGACCCACATCCCAACGGATGAGACAGAATGGAACATCATATCAACAGAAAAACCAAGGATCAGTCTTCATGTATGTTTAAGCGATATTCTCAACGCAGCCCAACACATGAAAATATAACCATATATATATATGAGTGGTGCTTAGCAAGAGGGCCATGATTTCACCCCTCTGCCTTTTTAAGGCCCTGACAGTGAGCCACGCTTCCATGTCTGGGTCCAAGGTTTCCTGGAGAAGGAGTGGCCTGAGCCGAAGCCGCTCTGCCACAGGTCGCGGTGAATCAGCGTCATCTGAGACCAGAACGGGCTTATCGAAGGCTCCTGGATCTGTAAGTTGCGTCAGAAACCACGGTGTGGGCAACGCCGGGTTCATAGTTTCTACTTGTCAAACTTCATCAAACTTCCCAAATTCTTTTTGGGTAGATATCAGGAGCAGTGACTATATTTCGGTAATTCCAACAAGTTTTGCCAAAACCTGAATTCTGCCACAAGTGCGAAGCAATTATATAGATATATATACAGTATATAGGATCACAAACTTCAAACCTCTTCAGGGAGCCAACGCATGACACGATAAGCGATATCAAATCTATAAACGTTCTACCTGCCCATCTACCCATCAATCTATCTGTCCGCTTAATTATCATACGGCCAGGCCTACCCATCATTCCTGTGACCAACGTGAGGTCATGATACAGCAATTCATCCAAATATGATTGATGATTTCCCCATCAAAGCCTCCATTTATAGTGAATTTACCTATATTTCTAGTGGATAATTCATCGAATCCAGATCTATCCATCTATACATGTATGAATCATATGAAACATAGATGTGACATGACAGCTGCTTCACCAACCTGGCTGTCTGGTGGGTCCGGCCGTGGCACAGTTGCCTGACGCGACTGTTGCGACTGCATTCAGATTCCACAAACCATTTTTTGGGGACAAAGGCCATTGCGTGTCCCTGTCAGCCTGTTATATGTGTGGGAGTAACTAAGAATGGGTAATTGTAGATATTCTTCCCCTCCGAATTCTGAATGACAAAGCGTTCCCACAGTTTGAATCAGTTTTAGTAGATGGATTTCCTCCCACCATTTTTGGGACAATAAATGCTGATCCACTTCCGTTGGCTTAGCACTTGGCCCCGCGAAGAACTACTGGTCGTCACAACCCCGATATATCCCAATGAAACATGTAAGTCATTATTAGGCTATCATTATATATAATTAAGTTACCCTCTGGTTATTTAACATAGCAATTTTAGGTTAAACAGCCAAGCAAAGCACCTTTTTGTGGCGCTTGAGCTTGAGCCAAATAGTAGTACGCGCCTCTGATACTTCGATCAAGGCAGAGCTTGCAAACAAGGCGTGGAACAAAA
>Ga0126342_10012689_pt1 | contig 15003 bp, 9 predicted proteins | sample Cyp1metagenome_FD_92528 | JGI IMG/M metagenome (GOLD analysis project Ga0126342, IMG submission 92528) | Coral microbial communities from Lord Howe Island, Old Settlement Bay, Australia - Cyphastrea 1 metagenome | ecosystem: Host-associated > Invertebrates > Cnidaria > Coral ...
CCAAAGATCATTGTGTCCAGTTGGCATGTGCCTTAAGAGATCATAAAGTCACATTCTCACTAGCCCAAAGATCATTGTGTCCAGTTGGCATGTGCCTTAAGAGATCATAAAGTCACATTCTCATTAGCACAGAGAGCATTGTGTCCAGTTGGCATGGGCCCCAAGAGATCAAGAAGTTACATTCTCATTAGCACAGGGAGCATGGTGTCCAGTTGGCATGTGCCCCAAGAGATCAAGAAGTTACATTCTCACTAGCCCAAAGATCATTGTGTCCAGTTGGCATGTGCCTCAAGAGATCAAGAAGTTACATTCTCATTAGCACGGAGAGCATTGTGTCCAGTTGGCATGTGCCCCAAGAGATCAAGAAGTTACATTCTCACTAGCCCAAAGATCATTGTGTCCAGTTGGCATGTGCCTCAAGAGATCAAGAAGTTACATTCTCATTAGCACAGGGAGCATTGTGTCCAGTTGGCATGTGCCCCAAGAGATCAAGAAGTTACATTCTCATTACCCTCTGGTAATTTAACATAGCTATGGAAAATGACCATTTATAGTGGATTTTCCCATTAAAAATTGTGATTTTCCATAGCTATGTTAAATTACCAGAGGGTACCCCAAATATCATTGTGTCCAGTCTGCACCTGCGTAGAGGTGGAGTAGAGGTAGACTACGGAAGATGGTAGAGTAGAGAATAGAGGAGAGTAGAGTAGAGTAGAGGAGATTATAGAGTAGAGCAGAGCTGAGTAGAAGCGGAGCAGGCGTACAGGTAGAGGTAGCGGTAGAGTAGAAGTTGGGTATAGGTTGAATAGAGTAGAGTTGAGAAAAGTAGAGTAGGGAAGAGACGAGTAGAGCAGAGAAGTTACAATTCTGATTGTGTTTTGCAAGTCATTCTGGGCAGATCACATGGCAACTGCATCGTGGATGCCATTTGAATGTTGGGATTTGCACGAGACATTACTTTTTTTTCGGGTAACCGGAGGTTCCGTTGCGGAGGAAAGTTGGCTCGCGCGCGCGACGGTTCCGGGCGTCGCCGCTTTGCTGTAGAATCTTGCTTGATTTGCGCACGCAGTGGATCTGAGGGTTGCAGGTGACTTTTTCTCTTGTTTGTTGATGCTGGAGACACTTTGTGCATTGGAACTGGTGCATCGAAGCGATGTGTTCCACAGTAGTGTGTTGCAATTCTTTTGTGTTGCGCTAATTTAGTATGTGCAGATCGCAGTGAAATGGCTGCGCCAAGGCTTGTCGAAGGGTCCAGTCCTGTGTTGCTATTCTGATTGTCTTTAGCAAGTCATTCTTGGCAGATCGCATTGGAACTGCTACATCATGGATGCAAATTGAATGTTACTCGTAGGATTTGCACGAAACATGGCTTTTTTTCGGGAAAACGGAGGTTCCGTTGCGGAGAAAAATTGGCTCACGCGCGCGCGACGGTTCCGGGCGTCGCCGCTTTGCCGTGGAATCTTGCTTGATTTGCGCACGCAGTGGATCTGAGGGTTGCAGGTGACTTTTTCTCTTTTTTGTTGATGCTGTGCTATTGTGTTTTGCATGTCTTGAGACACTTTGTGCATTGGAACTGGCGCATCGAAGCGATGTGTTCTACAGTAGTGTGTTGCAATTCTTTTGTGTTGTGCTAATTCAGTCTGTGCAGATCGCAGTGGAACGGCTGCGCCAAGGCTTGTCGAAGGGTACTTGTTCTCCAATCCTGTCTTGCGATTCTGATTGTCTTTTGCAAGTCATTCTGGGCAGATCGCATGGCAACTGCTACATCATGGATGCGATTTGAATGTTGGGATTTGCACGAAACATTGTTTTTTTCGGGTAACCGGAGGTTCCGTTGCGGAGAAAAGTTGTCTCGCGCGCGCGACGGTTCCGGGCGTCGCCGCTTTGCAATGGAATCTTGCTTGATTTGCGCGCGCAGTGGAATTGAGGGTTGCAGGTGACTTTTTCTCTTCTTTGTTGATGCTGTGCTATTGTGTTTTGCATGTGTTGAAACACTTTGTGCATTGAAACTGGTGCATCAAAGCGCTGTGTTGTAAAGTAGTGTGATGCAATTCTTTTGTGTTGTGCAATTCAGTCGTGCGCAGATCACAAGCGGAATGGCTGCGTCAAGGTTCCTCGCTGTTGCGGCTGCGTGCGCAATACTTTTCGGTTTTGCAGCTGAGAATCGTAATTCGCATTGTATATTATAATGTGGCAGCGTGAAAGTTGCGAATTGTGCTTTGGCATCAGTTTTTTTCTCCATGTTGGTGCTGATGATTTTCCTTTTAACATTCCTTTTAAAGAGTGCTTCAAACTCGTCGTTCCTCCGCTTGGGCGTCGAGATCCTGTTTTGGAGCTGCAATTTGTGTAGCCGATGTGCGTATGATTCTATTGCGCTTTGCATCTCAGTCTCTGCAGATCACAGTGGAATGGCTGCGTCAAGGTTCCTCGCTGCTGCGGCTGCGTGCGAAATACTTTTTTGTTTTGCAGCTGAGAATCGTAAATCGTCGTAAATCGCATTGTCATGGCAGCATGATAAGTTGCGAATGGTGCTTTGGCAACATTTTTCTTCATTTTGGTGATGATTTTCCTTTGCAAATTCTTTTTAAAAGTGATTCAAACTTGCGAGGCGGGGCTGCAAGTTTGCATGCAAGCTTGCGCGACGAGGTTGAAAGTTTGGATGCAAACTTGCGCGGGGAGGTTGAAAGTTTGCGCGCAAACTTGCGAGGCGGGGTTGAAAGTCTGCGCGAAAACTCGCGAGGCGGGGCTGAAAGTTTGCAAGCAAATTTGCGCCCTTGGACACGCATGCAAGCATTTGCAGGCAAATGGTGGTGCAAGTTTACACTCGAATTTGCGTGGGGGGTTGAAAGTTTGCCCGCAAACTTGCGAGGGGAGGTTGAAAGTGGGCATGCAAACTGGCGAGGCGGGGTTGAAAGTTTGCGTGCAAACTTTCGTTGAAAGTTTAGTAAAAAATTAGTTAAGGCAAGAAAAATTGACTAGTTTAGGCAAGGACAAAAAAAACTAATAGTTATTTTTGTCTAAGATAAGGAATTACCTTTTCGGAATTTTTCGGCAGGAAATTGCCAAACCTGGTGTTGATGATTTTCTTTGCAATTCTTTATAAAGAGTCTAAAGGGTGCTTCAAACTCGTCGTTCCTCCGCTTGGGCGTCGAGATCCGGTTTTGGAGCTGCAATTTGTGTAGCCGATGTGCGTATGATTCTATTGCGCTTTGCATCTCAGTCTCTGCAGATCACAGTGGAATGGCTGCGTCAAGGTTCCTCGCTGCCGCGACTGGGTGCGTAATACTTTTGTGTTTTCCAGCTGAGAATCGTAAATCGCATTGTCATGGCAGCATGATAAGTTGCGAATGGTGCTTTGGCAAGGGATATTTTCTTTTTTGGCGCATCCTGTGTAGCAGCTTCTCTGTGTAAAAGCTTGCTGTGTGTAAAAGCTTCTCTGTGCAAAAGCTTGCTTTGTGTAAACGCTTCTCTGTGTAAAATTTTTAAAAGCTTGCTGTGTGTAAAAGCTTCTCTGTGCAAAAGCTTCTCTGTGTGAGAGCTTGCTTTGTGTAAAAGCTTCTCTGTGGAAAAGCTTGCTGTGCGTAAAAGATTGTAAAAGCTTCTCTGTGCAAAAGCTTCTCTGTGCAAAAGCTCTCTGTGCAAAAGCTCTCTGTGTGAGAGCTTGCTTTGTGTAAAAGCTTCTCTGTGCAAAAGCTTGCTCTGTGGAAAAGTTCGCTTTGTGTAAAAGCTTCTCTGTGTTAGAGCTTCTCTGTGCAAATGCGTGCTTTGTGAAGAAGCTTGTGCTGTGTAAAAGTTTCTCTTTGTGTAAGAGCTTGATGTGAAGCTTCTCTGTTTAAAGATTTGCTGTGTCTGAAAGCTTGCTTTGTGTAAAGGCTTCTCTGTGTAAAAGCTTGCTCTGTGCAAAAGCTTCTCTGTGTGAGAGCTTGCTTTGTGTAAAAGCTTCTCTGTGTGAAAGCTTGCTGTAAAAGCTTCTCTGTGTGAAAGCTTGCTGTAAAATCTGTAAAAGCTTCTCTGTGCGAAAGATTGCTGCGTGTAAAAGCTTGCTGTGTGTAAAAGCTTCTGTGTGCAAGAGTTTCTCTGTGTAAGAGCTTGCTGTGTGTAAAAGCTTGCTGTGTGCAAAAGCTTGCTCTGTGTGTAAGCATCTCTGTGACAGGAGGTGAAGAGTTGAGAAGAGGTGGCCAAGGTGAGAAGAGTTGAGATGAGCTGAGAAAGAGGTGAGATGAGTTGAGCGGAGGTGAGAAGAGGTGGGAAGAGTGGAAGAGGTGGCAAGAGGTGAGAAGAGTTGAGACGAGTTGAGAAGAGTTGAGACCAGGTGGGCAGAGGAAGAGTTGAGACCAGGTGGACAGAGGTGAGAGTCCTTGAGAAGAGTTGGGAAGAGCAGGGAAGAGGTGAAAAGAGTTGAGCTGAGGTGGGAAGAGATGGAACAACTTTGAGAGCTGTTGAAAAGAGTTGCAAAATTGAGAAGAGCTGAGATGGCCTGAGAAGAGTTGAGAAGTGGTGGTCACAATTGAAAAGGGGTGAGGCAGAATGACGACGAATTCAAAGAACAGAGTTGAGAAACTGTGGGGGTCCGCTGCATCTCCTATAGGCAAACCTTGTCTTTGGATCCTATAGCGTTACATTTCTTAAACCTGGAAATTTCCGCCACCCGCCTTGTGCGGGTTCTACTTGTATTAGGTTAACTTATGTCATTATATTACATGTATACTTAATGATATATATTTATTGATTTTATATAGTCATTGTTCATCCACATTTACCACCAACACGAGGCAACTACAACAAACATCAGGAGGTTTGTGGAATTGTTTTTATCGCTTAAAGGGACTCCTGGTCTCTCAGGAATCGTGGCATGTCTGCAGGGTCCACCAGATCAAGTACATGCCTCTTTGTCGCTTGGATCAGCGCTCGGATACTCGGAATCATCCCTCGTGCAAAAGTTCAGTGAAAGATTATGAAAACTACCCGAGTGTAAATTATATCAAAATCGTGGAGAGACAGGGATAGTTTGGACAGTTGCATAGTCTTTAGGGCTTTAAGAAGTTGTTGTCACAAGTTTTGAAGAGTTGACATTGTTCTGCTTTCATGTAGCATTCCTTGAACATTGAATGCCGGACCATAAAGTTGAAATCGCATTTCCTTTTCAGTTGAAGTTGAGATAGCCCTTCCTTCCCCGAATTGGATGAAGGGAAGGTCTGCAGGAACATCTCCTGGTTTTACCATAAGATACCATAAGTTTTTTTCAACATGCTTTACCAATATGTTGTCCAGAATTCCAAAAAGACATTGGGTTTCCTCTATATTTCTCCAAGCCGATCCATTGATCCCTGGTGACCCAAGGCAAGCAGAGGCGTATGAACATCCTTATGCTCGAAGCTGCCAAGCTGCAGAGATAGTTGGCACCCCTGATAAAACCTTCAGTAAAACAAACTTAACAGGATTTAACCAGCAAGAATAGGGATTAAACATGATTAAACCAACAAAAAATGGGATTTAACGGGATGTAACAACTAACTTATTATCAGTTTAGCTGATTCAGTCCTATCCCCCCGGTATTGAACACCCTTCAGAAACCATGGTTTCATAGGATGAAATGACCATCGAAACCTAGCACTTACAGACAATTCAATGTAACCTACCATTTATAGATACCGTTTGTAGCTAAACGACCATTTATGATGGGAAAATCACATCTATACTTATTCAATTTTATTTATATATAATTGTCCCATGAAAACCACCATGGTTAGATGATGTTCAGTTCTTCCCCATCTGCCAGGTGAAGGGGTCTAGATTTTATCAGAATGCATCCTCCTTCTCCCTCTCCTTCTTCTTCTCCTCCGGCAGCCTCGGATCTCAACTGCGAGTTCCGGAATGTTCCGGATCGCAGTGGGCACTGCCGGACCTCAACCGCACGTTCCAGATCTCAGTGAGCACTGCCGGGACCCCAACCGCACGCTCCAGATCTCTGTGTGCATTGCCGGACTTCAACCGCGAGCTCCAGATCTCAGTGGGCAACACAGCAAGTCCTCAGAAACATTGTCCGAAAATGGGTTTGTCTTAAAATGGTGCACCCCGAATTCCCATGGAATACCTTCTGGTAAACTAACATAGCCATAGAAAAAAATACAAGTTTTATAGGTGAATCCACTATAAATTGCCATGTTCAATAGAATTACCACAAGGTATATTATACGTTTTCCCATTAAAAAGGCAATTGTTTGGGTATATATACTGCTTACTTTACCCCAATTTCAGACACCCAAATGGGTGTTCCTAGCCATTGCTCAACCGGCTTGTGTTTCTTTTAAGATTCATTCAGCGACCAGCGAAGATCCCTGGAATTAGTGATTAGTGCATGATCATTTACTTACGGGGCGCGACCCTACGCAATTCAGCGGGACATACTTCAATGAATCTACTATACATTTTTTATTATTTTTATTATTGTTATTTTCATTATTACCACTATTATTATCATTATCATCCTGGAAAGCCATAGTCCCATTTTTTTTTGGTCAAACGGCCTTGACCATTTTTTTTTTGGTCATTACGGCTTTGATCGTCTGGAGCCACTTGTGTGAGAGTTGCTACGGCGTTTTACGGCCTTTTTTCAACAAAATGTCGAAAAAATACGGTTTTGCCACGGGTAGGCTTGCGTGAGAGCTGCTACGGTTTTTTACGTCTTTTTTCCAACAAAATATTGAAAAAATACGGTTTTGCTACGGGTAGGACTGCAATGTTCTTTGATTTGACCATTTTTTTTTGGTCATTACGGGTAAAAACAATATTTTACCAAAAAAAAATGTTCATTACGGTTTTTTTCCCATAATGACCAGAACATTTTGTGTTTTTGGCTTTCCAGGATTCTAACTTTTATTTTTGTGTTCTTATTCTAACTCTTCTTCTTCTTATGATTATTTACACACCCAGGAATCGCAAGTACGTTAAAACCAATGACATACCCAATGCTTGAAGATTTTCCATGGTTTTCTTCCACCCCAATGAGGTTTGATCCAAGCATACCTCGACGAAACCCTAGATGCTGCGGGCAGAGTCTTTGTGGCGATCTCCTGAAACCACCGGCAGCCGGTGAACGGCTGTCATTTCGAAGTTTAATTGATGATATCTATATGTCTTTGCTACCCGGCCCCTGAAACATGACGTTCTTCGAAGCTTAGGGCTTTGGCTTGGCATGTCTTAGCACGTGTGCCTGCTGCAAAAAATCCAACACAATCAGTTGGCGCGCAGGAAATTGCATGGATTTTTGTATATTTTTGTGACTCGCCACTACCTGCGCTGCGGGATAGCGGCCGTTGATCTGGTCAATCTCGTGATGTTCATGGAATGTTATTGGCTTTGAACGTCCAATAAAAGGCACCAGTCCCTGGCAGTCCCTGGGGGTCGCCCTGGTATTTCTTCATTTTGGAGGTTCAACATCACTTCTTAGGGGTGAATTGGTGGTCGGGGATTCCAAAAGGGGATGTTTATAACGAATCCTGTTTTTGTATATTTTCCCGAACCCCTGTAACAAACAATAGCAGAGAATTCTTAAACTCCGCCGTTTTTTTTGGCGGAATTACGGGAAAATCAGGAAACTCCTTATATACTACAAGTACCCTGTCTTTCCTGCGACAGAAAAATATTGCGGATTCTCTACGTTTAGCCATGAAAATTCATGAAAATTCCCGATTTTTTTAACCGTCCAGTTATCAGGATGCCAATGATTTTTGCTGTCAGAGATTGCAGAGCGCCGCGGAAGACAAATGCGGACGCGATCCGAGTCTGGTGGATCGGTTCGACCCACAAAAACAGGTGGATCCAGAAAAGGATGTAATCTTTAGATATCTTTAGTGGTCTTCTTCGACCCACTGACCCACCTTTTGGATTCTTTTGATTGGAAAATTAAATTATCCACGATCCATGTTGGGTTGATCATGTTGCTCCATAGCCACCTGAAAATCTGGTATATGTTTTTCGCAAAAAGGGTTGTGCTCCGTAAACCGACCCGAAAAAACAAACCTTTGAAACTGGTTGGTGGTTTCAAGCATTTTTTACTTTCCATAATACATGGGATAATCCTTCCCATGGACTAATATTTTGCTGCGGGGTTGAAACCACCAACCAGGAAGATTGAAAAAACCAGCGCCACATAAAACCACAAACCAACTCAACATGAAAACCCAATGCGACCCAAGATCATCCCTAAATCAACTCTTGAAACATATTGAGCAAACCTTAATAAAACCTTAAACCAACCCTAAACCGAGAATTCAACCGACCTTGGATCAATCAGAAATAAACCCTAAACCAACACTAAGCCAACCCTACAAGCAAAGAAACCCTGAGCCAACCAATCCTAAATCAACCCTGGCCCTAGACCAACGACAATATATCTTAAAGCAACCCTATATAAATAAAGCCTTCAACCAGCCTCGACAAAAATCCTAAACCAACCCTAAATTCAACCTTAAACCAACCCCAAACCAACCCTGGATATAGCAAAAATTGGAACCAACCCTGAACAAAATCTCAAGCCAACTCACACCAACCCTGAATAAGACTGTGAACCAACCCAAACTGCCAATAAACCCTCAACCAACCAACCTCCAATAAGACTATCAAACAGTGTTGAGCACTTGTTGAACCGACCCTGAATAAAACCTTAAACCAAACCCAACTAAATCTTGAAGCAGCGTCAAATAGAACCTAAACCAACCATAAATAAAATCCGAAACCAACCCTAAGCAACACCCTAACCCAACCTTACCCAACCAAACCCTAAATCAACCCCAAATACATTCTTAAGCAGCCAAGCCAACTTTTAGCCAACCCTAAATGAAAGTTTGCACCAATCCTAGATCAACCCGATCCGAAACATTGACTCAAACCAACCGGAAAGACAGCAAATAAAAACACCCGAGAGAGATTCCCTAAATAAAACCCAAAACAAACCTTAAATGAACACTACAGCAACCCTAAATAAACCTAAAGAACAGCGTAAGCTAATACTCAACTTCAAAAAATGTTCAATCCTACTTACCTGCATCCGCAAACCAAGCCTAAGGAAAATCTTAAAACCAACCCTGAAAAGATTCTAGATAATCTCCCCTCCAACTACTCCCAAATACCTTGAACCAACGCGAAACAAAACCTACAGCAGCGCTATCAAAACTTCATCTGAACCAACCCTAGCAAGCCAAACAAAATGGGGAAAACAACAGTCGGGAGAAGGGACCAGATTCACCCGACGCAAACGGTGCCTGAAAACTCTTATGCAAATATTAAAGGCACTCTAGAAATATCAAGAAACCATCGTTTAGAAGGGAATTTCCACAGAATTGGGACCATTCAGGGGGTGCTTAATATGAACGGGGGGATGGGATTAGCCCTTCACCACTCGTCAAGGTTTGGCAACTTTCCCCTGGCACAGCCAGATGGAAAGCGTCCAATGTACAGTTTCACGGTCCTGCCGGCCTCTATGCATTTTGACCCCCAAGTCAAAAGGAGTAAAGCCTGGAACCCAAAGTGAATCGCCAGGAGTCCTAATAAATATGGCAAATCATCGTTCATGTTACATGTGATGATTATTATTGATTATATTTGATTATTTATATATACTATACGCCGTTATTTGGGTTCTGCGTTCCAAGTACATTTCAGGGGTGTATTTTGCCATGCAATCCATTCCGTTGCAGCTGGAAGTGAAACGAAGTGAACATGACACGGTATTTGCGACACACCCAGAGCTTTCAAAAGGTCTGGCGGCCAGTCTCAGCTGAACCTGTTGTTGTATAGTTTTGGAATGTATTGGACGTTTGGATGCTCAGACCTTCCAATTTTGCACGGAGTTCCCTGACAAACAAATTATCGAAGGAAGTTTAGATGTCAAACTTCCGACAATATGGACAGATGGAAAAGCAGAGGTGGGAAGAGTCAGAGAGGAGAAGAGAAGAAGAGAGAAGATGAGAGAAGAGAAAGAGTGAGAAGAAAGAAGATGCAGGTGCGCGAAAAGGTAGCAAAGTCGTGATTCACAGCGTTTTAACATTGATTTGTGGCTAGGGAGGGTCGAAAAGTAGGCTCGTTAAAGCACATTTGGAAGTCAAAAGTGTTAAAAACTGGTGGTCTCGGACCACGTTTGGAAGTGGAGATGTCGAAAAAGTGCAAGCGTTTGTTGCGCAAATCACGCTTCGAAGTCAAAACGTACAAAGCACCTCAGTGTCGGAGCGCTTTTGGAAGTTGACATGTCCGAAAAGTGCACGCCGTTGTGGCGCGAAGCACATGTCCAAGCCAAAATGTACAAAACACACCATTCTCGGACCACTTTTGGAAGTTGCGATGTCGAAAAAGTGCACGCCGTCGTGGCGCGAAGCACAGTCAACATGTTAAAAACACAACAGGACCACTTTTGAAGGTTCAGATGTAATTTTGCGTGGGGATTCTGCACCTTGCCAAAAGTGAGCAAAACGTGAGGGTTTTGTCGCAGTTTCAACCACAACCACCACTACACTACACTCCACATCACTTCACTGCACTACACTGCACTACACTACAACTACAACAACTACTACAACTACAACTACAGCTACCACTACACTACACTACACTGATTACATTACACTACTCTACGCTACCACAACCACTACAACTACAACTACACTAATTACACTACACTATACTACACGAAGTACATTACACTACACTACACTTAATTAATTAATTACACATAATCACACGACACTACACTACACTATATAACTACAACTACAACTGCAACTACACTACACTACGCTACACGTCACTAATAACATTACACTACGCTACGCTACGCTACGCTACACCACACTACACTACACTCAATTGCACTACACTACACTACAATACAACTACAACTACAAGTACATTTGCACTACCATACACTTGCACTACATTACACTACACTACACTAATTACATTACACTACACTAATTACATTACACTACCCTACGCTACACTACATTATACACTACACTTCACGACACTACACTCCACAACACAGCGGAACAGTTAGATAAGAACCGATTAGGAATTTTCCGACCTACCCTTGGGGTTCTTAAGTGCTATAGGTGCAAAATATGGGAAGTATGAACGAGGGCACCCTCAAGTTCTTAACGGGTCAGTTCTTAAAGGGTTCATATGGTGAGGGCTTTGCAAATTCTTAGTAATTTCCCAATTTAGAATTATGTGGAAATAGTGCCTCCGGAGACAGCTCTGCAAGCAGCGAATCCAAAACAGAGCAGCCACCCAAAACAGAGGCAGCACGGGCTGAAAAGCACACGCGCCAACACATGGAGAAAGGGATTTGTTGCTGCGCAGCCGTAGAAAACATAGGTCAAAGCGTTAAAGGGTTGGCAGACACCAAGGGTCAATAGCTCAGTTGGTAGAGCGTCAACCTAATAAGCGGGAGGTCGGGAGATCGATTTGTACAGGGCATCTTGCACTATGCGGAACATACATGATTTCAGCTTTAGCTTTTCTTGAGTTTTCTTTGTCTGCAGTACACGAGTTGGATGTTCCCTCTCAAGGAACAGGGAAGAAGAAAGGCATCCGCGCAACCAATTTTTTCAAAAATAATCACTATTTGATAATGTTTGGTATGTGTATACCCGTTAAAGGCGAGTAAGAACCAGTAGCTAGAATTCCAGGGTACCCTAGGGTTCTTATGCCAATTAGTTGACAGAAAGGGTGTCCAGCAATCCAGCCCCTGAAGTTCTCATTGCAGTAGGTTCTTAAACAGTGGTTTCGCTGTACGCTACATTACACTACACTACACTACACTAATTTCATTACACTACACTACATACACTACACTCCATTCCACTACGCTACGCTACATTACATTCAATTACACTACACTACACTACACTACACTACACTACGCTACACTACACTACGTTACGTTACGTTACGCTACGCTACACTACGCTACGCTACGCTACACTACACTACACTACACTACACTACTATTATACTTCTACACTACACATTACACTACACTACACACTACACTACAAGACACCACACTACACCACACCACACCACACTACACCACGCTAACTACAACTACAACTACAACTACGCTACTTTAGACTACACTACAGTAGGCTACCTACATTACATTACAGTACACTACACTCATTACAGCTTCACAAATTCAATTGCAACTACACTACACTAATTACACTACACCACAACTACAACTCCACTACGCTACAACTACAGCTGCGCTACACCACACTACATCCAGCAGTTGTGTGTGAGGTGACCGACCAGGTGTCCACTGCAACCATTGTAACCATTCCAAAAAACACAACTCCAACCACCTTTTAGTCCATAAGTGGAATCGCTCTGCCATCCGTGATTCACAACAGCCAGTAACCAAGCTCTCCTATAGGTTTCCTATTCTGAAACTTCCGCCACCGCCTTGTGCGGTACTACTGGTAAGCATATATTGCAAATACATGCGTGAACGAAGATTGACATGGTGCTGTCAAGCACATAGATAGCTCAAAGGTTTGTCTTGAGAAAAATGACTGGAACCGCAGTGATTCTAATGCCTGCAGCTTGAACATGAGGGCTGCAAACATTTTGAACCAAGCCACTGTTGGAATCAATGTGCTTGTTCGGCCAACCGTCAACCCACAGCAATTTGAAAACCTATGAGAAACATTGTCCAATCATGCTGGTCCCCTGAACGAGCAGATTCCCTATATAAACCAGGGTGGTTTGTGGACGTTTATCATTAGGGGAAATTATGCAAATACCTTGCCTTCCGAGCACGCACCAACATGGACAAACACACACACAAATGGTAACGGATACATGACCCAGGGGACCGCAGTTGTTGGTTTGTATTGAGTAGTAAACTATAGATAGCTAGGGGTTCCTGCTTTGGGGCATCCAATTTTGACCCATACCTGCATGTTAGGGAGTAGTCCTGATGGGGTCAATCCCACATCACAGCCCGACTGAGAACTCTTTATGCATGCAGCACCCACCTTGCTAGTGTCACCATATGTCGCTTCAAAATTTTGACCACCTGTGATTTTCCTATCAACGCTACAGCCCTTTTGGCTTCTCACGAAACCTTGCGGTATTGACTGCCGTCGCTTGTCGGCATGGACGCCCCAGTGTCCCCAGCATCATCGTCAACGAGCAGATGGGTTCAGACACTGAATCCAAGCTGCAAGAATCTGGTAGAAAGGGCTGTTGAACCACAGGCATCAAAAACCCAACCAGCATGTAATGGCAAGTGGCTGCGAGGAAACTGTGATTGATTAGTGTTTAATTAATTGGGGTAAACAAAATCCAGGAAGACTTTGATTGATAGATCGATACCTTAATCCAACCCTAAACCAACCCCTTATATGCGAATGTACCAAAAGTGGGCTGCGTGCATATGTGATCCATATTCCGAGCTGGAAGACCACCCCTATCATGATTTGCATGATATTTGGCGGATCATCCCGCTTAGTGGTTAGTAAGCCTGCTGAAGAGGTCCTCTAATTTCGGTAATTCCAGACATAACTGGGTTATTATCACCAGCCAGCATACCACCATTTTGATTCATTCCCCACATCTTTGTGTGGGGTTCTTGTTTTTGATTCTGTATCCCGCCTCCTCCTCCTCTCCGCCTCCTCCTCCTCCGCCTCCGCCTCCTTTGTCCCACAACAACTTTGTCACAAATCATCTTTCACACCCAACTTTGTCACACATCATCTTTCACACACACCTTTGTCACACAATAACTTTGTCACACATCATCTTTCACACACAACGTTGTCACACACAACTTCGTCACACATCATCTTTTTACACACACCTTTGTCACACATCATCTTTCACACAGCTTTGTCACACACAACTTTGTCACACATCATCTTTCACACACACACACAAACACACACCTTTGTCACACAACAACTTCGTCACACATCATCTTTCACACACAACTTTGTCACACATCATCTTTCACACACAGCTTTTTCACACAACAACTTTGTCACACACAACTTTGTCACACATCATCTTTCACACACAACTTTGTCACACAACAACTTTTTGTCACACATCATCTTTCACACACAACTTTGTCACACATCATCTTTCACTTCGTGACATCCACCTTCGTTTTGCGTGGCAGGCGTGGCACTTATGGCATTGGGCTGGCTCTGGTGGCGCGCTTGGGTACTTAGGGCACTGGGCTGGCTCTGGTGACGCGCTTGGACCGGATAGTCGCCGGTGACGCCGCGGCACTTTGCGTGGCAGGCGTGGCACTTGGCGACATGTGTCTTCGTTTCACCTGGCAGGCGTGTCACTTAGTGACATATACCTTCGTTTTGCGTGGCAGGCCTGGCACTTGGCGACATCCACATTCGTTTTGCATGGCAGGCTTGGCACTTAGGGCACTCGGCTGGCTCTGGTGGTGCGCTTGGACCGGATTAGTCGCCGGTGATGCCGCGGCACTTTGAGTGGCAGGCGTGGTACTTAGGGCACTGGGCTGGCTTTGGTGGCGCGCTTGGACCGGATTAGTCTCCGGTGACACCACAGCACTTTGCGTGGCAGGCGTGGCACTTGGCGACATCCACCTGCGTTTTGCGTGGCAGGCGTGGCACTTAGGGCACTGGGCTGGCTCTGGTGGCGCTTGGACCGGATTAGTCGCCAGTGACGCAGGAGCACTTTGCGTGGCAGGCGTGGCACTTGGCGACATTCACCTTGGTTTTGCGTGGCAGTGGCAGGCGTGGTGCTTAGGGCACTGGGCTGTTTTTGGTGGCACGCTTGGAATTAATCGCCAGTGCCGCCACGGCACTTTGCGTGGCAGGTGTGGCACTTGGCGACATCCACCTTCGTTTTGCGTGGCAGGCGTGGTACTTAGGGCACTGGGCTGGCTCTGGTGGCGCGCTTGGACCGGATTAGTCGCCGGTGACGCCGCGGCACTTTGCGTGGCAGGCGTGGCACTTGGCG